>ENA-OYXZ01000002-OYXZ01000002.1-human-gut-metagenome-genome-assembly--contig:-NODE-2-length-102659-cov-9.679876_pt1 | contig 102659 bp, 97 predicted proteins | sample MGYA00243975_ERZ653432 | MGnify/ENA primary metagenome ERZ653432 (study PRJEB26926, sample SAMN06164954) | human gut metagenome | biome: ENVO:00009003; feature: ENVO:2100002; material: ENVO:00002003...
GCGAGGGACAGTTCAAGCCCACCGACAACGTGCTGTACCTCTACTCCGGCGGCGCCGGCGGCCTGTTCGCCATCGACGTGGATCTGGGCTGAGTCGCCTTAGCGGGCGCAGGCTTTTAAATCCGGTTATCGGTTGTCATCAGGCGGGTATGCCTTTCCCGCACACATAGAGCAGCACCCAAAAGAACGGCCGGTGGAAGCTCCGTCCGTTCTTTGCACAGCGGGAATGGGAAAGAGTATGGAAAAATCTTGCCGAAGCGCTTGCCGGTACGGCGAGCGTTTTTGCATTTCTGTGGTTGTAAAGCTGCCGAAAATGGTGTAGTATGTAGGCAGATATTTTATACCAATCCAGAGGTGGACTATGCAGATGACCGTGCCGCGCCCGCGTGAACAGGCGCTGGAGCAAATCATGGCGTATATATTGGAGAATAAACTTTCCGCTGACGATAAGCTTCCGCCGGAGCGTGAAATGTGCCAGATGTGGGGGGTTAATCGCTGCACCCTGCGCAGCGCCATTGCCGCCCTGACGGAGCAGGGGATTGTGTACGCCGTTCAGGGCAGCGGGACCCGTATTGCGCCCAGATTTCGCCGTATCCTACAGGATTTGCAGGGATTTTCGGAATACGCCGCCGATTGCGGCCTGCGGCCGGAAACGAGGCTGCTGTCCATGTCGCAGGTGGAGTGCGACAAGCAGCTTTCCCGGCGGCTCCATCTGGTGCTGGGAGAAAATGCCTATCGAATCTCCCGCCTGCGCATTCTCAACGGCCAGCCCACCCTTATCGAAACGGCCTATATTCCCGCCGCGCTGGCCCCCGGCCTGGAGGAGCATGATCTGGTGACCGGCTCCCTCTTTTCGGTGCTGCGGGAGGGGTACGGCCTGGATCTGGATCACGGCGAAGAGAAGGCCAGCATCACCACAGCCGCAGAGGAGGAGGCCGTTCATCTCGGCATCGCCGCCGGGGATCCTGTGTTCTGGATCGTCAGCATCACGCAAACGCCGGAGGGCGTTCCTGTGGAATATTGCCGCACCGTGGCAAGAGCGGACAAGGTGGAGCTGGTCAGCGTTCTCCACCGCGGAGAAAGCGAGGCATCCGATCATGCGTGAAATCAGCTATAAATCCCCGCTTTATATCCAGCTGCGCGAGGTGATCCGCAGTAAGATCGAGGAAGAAGAATACTTGCCCGGCACAGCCATACCCTCGGAAAATCAGCTGATGGAGACCTATGGGCTCAACCGGGTGTCCGTTCGCAGTGCGCTGGCGGCGCTGGAGTTTGAGGGACTTTTGAAAAGCGTGCAGGGAAAAGGCGTTTTTGTAGCGGGGCCCAAGGCCAAGCGGAATATGGATACGCTGGGCGGTTTTCACAACACCATGCGTCAGAGCGGCGGAAACACCGCCACACGGATTCTCAGCAAGACGCTGCGTCAGGCAGGCCCCTATTATGCCCGCCTGCTGGAGATTTCCCCCGAGAGCACCATCTGGTTTATTCGCCGGGTAGAAAATACGGCGGGCGAGCCGGTGGCGCTGGAGGAGCTTTACATTCCCTACAGTGTGGTGCCCGGTCTGGAGGAGGTGGATATAAAGCTGTTCTCCATCTATGACATCTATCAGTGGAACGGCATCGTGCTGGGAGAGGGACATCAGACGCTGCGCATCACCCGGCTGCCGCCTATGCTGGCCAAGCACATGGACGTGCCGCCGGAGCAGGCGGTAATGGAGTTTTCATGCACCACCCGGGATCGGGACGGCCGGGTGGTGGAATTTTCCCGCAGCTATGTGCGCAACGATAAGGCGGAGTTTGTCGTCCACTTCCGTCACACAAATCCATAATTGGTATAACTTTTAATATTACAACTATCAATACAGGCGGATAAAATGCGTTATCCGCCTGTATTTTTTACCATTTGTTGTTATTTTAACCAAAATTGCCGGGGCTGATTTTAGCCGAAACATAGAATTCACGTTTTTTGCCGCAAAAACCGATTATCATCTTGTAATTGGTATAAGTTGATACTATACTTATCACATCAGGGCAACACAACGAAAAATGATTGAGAGGTGGGCCACTTGTCCGATTCCATCGTATCGCTGCGCCATGTGGAAAAATGGTATGGCAACAACCACGTGGTAAAAGACATGAATCTGGAAATTCAAGAAGGCGAATTTCTAACATTACTGGGGCCGTCCGGCTGCGGAAAAACCACAACCCTGCGCATGATTGCAGGCTTCGAGAATGCCACATCCGGCACCATCGAGGTGCAGGGCCAGCGGGTAGAGGAAAAGGAACCCTATGAGCGGGATGTAAACACCGTTTTCCAGAACTACTCCCTGTTCCCCCACATGACGGTGTTTGATAACGTGGCTTACGGGCCCTCCATCCGCAAGGTGCCCAAGGATGAGATCAAGCGCCGGGTTACCGAGATGCTGGCGCTGGTGCAGATGTCCGGCTATGAAAAGCGTAAGCCGGATGCCTTGTCCGGCGGCCAGAAGCAGCGTGTCGCCATTGCGCGGGCGCTGATCAACAACCCCCGGGTGCTTTTGCTGGATGAGCCCTTGGGCGCGCTTGACCTGAAGCTTCGCAAGCAGATGCAGATCGAGCTAAAGCGCTTGCAGAAAAAGCTGGGGATCACCTTTGTATATGTGACCCACGATCAGGAGGAAGCCATGACCATGTCCGACCGCATCGCGGTGATGCGTGACGGCGTGATTTTGCAGATGGATGCGCCCGCGAAGATCTACGACCGGCCCAACTGCCGGTTTGTCGCGGACTTCATCGGCGAGAGCAACGTGATCTCCGGCGTGGTGCGGTCTGTGGAGGGAGAGAAGCTTTCCGTTGAGACGCCTGACGGTATGATCCTGGCCTGCGGCGAGGGCTTTACCGTGGGCGAAAAGATCTGCGTCTCCGTCCGCTCCGAGTATCTGAATCTTTCCGCCACGCCGGTGGAGGGCTTTACCCTTCGCGGAAAGGTGAAGGACTTCATCTACATCGGCACCGTCATCAAAACGGCGGTGGAGCTGAAGGACGGTCAGGAGATCAAGCAGTCCCGCTTCGAGCAGGACGGTACGCTGCGCGAGGGCACAGATGTCTATGCGTGGTGGGAGCCGCATCACGGCGTTGCCATCCACGATGCTTCCGAGGCCGAGGTGCAGTCATGAGCGCCCCCGCGCTGACAAAAAAGCGGCGTCTTCCCGCGCTGGCACAGGCAGGCCCTGTGTCGCTGTGGATGATCCTGTTCGTGACGGTGCCGCTTCTGTTCATCATCTACATCAGCTTTATGTCCCGCGGGCCCTTCGGCGGTGTGGTGTATGAGTTTACCACGGAGAGCTATACCACGCTGCTGGATACCATCTATTTTGAGGTGATCCTCAAAAGCTTCAAGGTGGCGCTGACCACCACGGTGGTATGCCTGCTGCTGGGGTATCCCTTCGCGTATTACATCGCCCGTAAGCCCTCGGATGTGGCGGCCAAGCTGATCATGCTGCTGATGATCCCCATGTGGACCAACTCGCTGATGCGCCTGAATGCCTGGATGCTTCTGTTCCAGACCAACGGCCCGGTCAACAATCTGCTGATGGCCATGCACATCATCGACAGCCCCATCATGTTCATCTACTCCGATGGGCTGGTGATGCTGGGTCTTATCACCAACTATCTGCCGTTTGCGGTATTGCCCATGTACGCGTCCATCGAGAAATTGGAAAACCATGTGCTGGAGGCTTCTGCCGATTTGGGCGCAGTGCCCCGCGTGACCTTCTTCCGCGTGACGCTGCCGCTGACCTTCCCCGGCATCTTCTCGGCCATCATCCTTACCTTTATCCCGGCGCTTGGTACCTATACCATCACCGATATGCTGGGCGGCGGCAAGGTGCTCTACATCGGCAACATTATCAAGAACCAGTTCGGCATCATCCGCAACTGGCCGCTGGGCGCTGCATTAAGCGTTCTTCTGCTGGCCATTACGGCGCTGCTCATCTTCATTTACTCCCGGTTTGCGAAGATCGAAGATATGGAGGTGCTGTGATGAATACGGTTAAAAACAAGCGCGTTCGCCGGCAAAAGCGCAGCAAATTCCTGACAGATCTCTACGCGGCGCTCATCTACGCCATGTTCTATATCCCGGTGGTGGTGATGATCGCCTTCTCGTTCAACGATTCCAAGCGCAACTATGCGTGGACAGGTTTTACAACGCAGTGGTACGGCAAGCTCTTCTCCTTCGGCAACCACGATCTGTGGGAGTCGCTGGTCTACTCGCTGGTCATTGCCGTGCTGGCCACGATCATCAGCGTTATCATCGGTGTGCTGGGCGGTATCGGCCTGAAGAAGTTCGAGTTCCGCGGGAAAAAGTTCATCGGCCTTATGCTGTATGTCCCCATTGTGGTGCCGGAGATCGTGCTGGCGGTGGCCATGCTGATCATCTTCATCACCGTGGGTGTCAGTCTGGGTATGGGAACGATTATTATCGGCCACTGTACTTTCTGTATCCCGTATGCGGTTATCACCATCAAGGGACGTATCTCCGGCGATAACGAAACCCTGCAGGAGGCCTCCATGGACTTGGGCGCCAACCGAGTCCAGACCTTCTGGCGGGTGACGATCCCCAGCATCATACCGGGAATCGTTTCGGCGGCATTTCTCTCCTTCACGCTGTCCATCGATGACGTGGTGATGTCCAACATGCTGGCCGGCGCCAACCAGTCCACCCTGCCGGTGCTGATCCTGTCGGTCAACCGTACCGGCATTACGCCCGATATCAATGCGCTGACCACCGTGATGGTGCTGGTGATGGTGGTGGGCATGTTTATCATCAACGGGATCCAGCGCTTCTTGAAAAAACGCGAAGAGCGGGCGGTGGCTGCGGCGGAAAATGCGCGGCTGATGCAAGCTAAGAACTGATTTCTTCCGCTGCGGCGGTTGAGATAAAACTAAAACGGAGGTTTATGTATGAAAAAGATTATTGCACTGCTTCTGTCCCTGATGATGCTGCTGACGCTGGCAGCTTGCGGTGAAAAGGGAAAGACCACTGACGGCGGCGAGGACGCCGGCAGCACCAAGCTGAACATCTTTATGTGGAGCGACTACCTTTCCGACGACGTGGTCGCCAATTTCGAGAAGGAATACGGCGTCAAGGTCAACCTGAGCTACATGAACGATAACGCCGACTCCATCACCAAGCTGACCGCCGGCGCCGGCGACGGCTATGACCTGATCATGACCTGCGACGCGTACATGGAGTCCCTGATCGCCGGTGACTATCTGGAAAAGCTGGATCTGTCCCAGGTGCCCAATTCCGCCAATATCAACAAGGCGTATTGGTCCGAGCAGAATCAGGACTATTGCGTGCCCTATCTGATGAACTACATCTATGTGGTCTATGATACCGAGCGCTGCCCCATCGAGATCACCTGCTACAACGACCTGATCGATCCCGCGCTGAAGGGCCAGCTGGGCTCTATCGACGGCGCACGCAACCTCTTCCCCATCGCCCTGATCGCGCTGGGCTATGACCCCAACAGCACCGAGGAATCCGAGATCGCCGAGGCCTATGAGTGGCTGGTGAAGTACAACGCCAACGTGGTGGCTTACGGCTCCACCGAGAGCAACATCTGCAACGGCACCATCTCCGCGATGCTCACCTATGACGGCAACACCGCCGAGGCTATGGCTACCATGGGCGAGAACAACACCCTGGTCATCGCTCCGTTCACCAAGGATCCCGTCCAGCTGGGCTTCGACCTGTTTGTGATCCCCAAGGGCGCTCAGCACACCGATCTGGCCTACAAGTTCCTGAACTACGTATGTGATCCGCAGGTTATGGCTGCAAATCTGGTGGAAAATCCCTATTCCTGCCCCAACGATGCCGCTGTTGCCGCTGCGTCCGAGGAGTACCGCAACGCTCCCGCCTTTAATTTCGATTACAAGACCAACGTCTTCTTCCAGAAGGACGTGGGCGACGCGCTGACCATCTACGATAAATACTATCAGATGCTGAAGGTGGGTTAATCCATCGCTGCAAAAATGGAGGGATATCCTTGGTTAAGTTTGATGAACAAAAACAAATCGACAGCGTAAACGGTGCTTTGGCATTGCGGCCGCAAATCGAAGAGCTGATCGACCGTCTGCTGGCAGAGGGCGTGAAAAACCTCTGCTGGCTGGGCATCGGCGGCACATGGGCCAGCAGTATGCAGGTGGTATGCTATCTCAAGGAGCACACCGACATGGATACCTTCGCCACCAACGCCGCAGAGTATTGCACCACAGGCGATAAGCGTGTGGGCGCGGGAACCCTTGTGGTTCTCTCCTCTGTGACCGGCACCACCACGGAGATCGTGGATGCGGTTCGTCTGGCCCAGAGCCACGGCGCAAAGGTGCTGGGGTTCATTGACAAGCCGGATGCTGAGCTGGCCACTCTGGTGGATTACTGCATCAGCTACAAGGGCAATGAACAGCTGAAGTTCTTTATGGTAGCGGACTGCTTCCTGCGCCGTCAGGGCAACTTCCCCGACTATGACGCCTATTATGCCCAGATGGACGCCCATCTGGCCAAGGATCTGGTGGAGATCGAGAAGATTGCCGATCCCTTTGCGGAGGACTTTGCCCGCAAGCATCTGGAGGACAAGTTCCACTACTTCGTGGGCGCCGGATGCCTGTATGGCGCCACCTATTCCTACGCCATGTGCTACTGGGAAGAGATGCACTGGATTCGGACGAAGTCCATCCACAGTGCCGAGTTCTTCCACGGTATGCTGGAAATCGTGGACAAGGATACGCCGGTCACGGTCTTTGTGGGCGAGGATGCCCAGCGGCCCCTGGGCCTGCGTGTGGCGAAGTTCCTGCCGCAGATTTGCGAGAACTTCACCATTATCGACACCCATGATTATCCGCTGGAGGGTATCGATGAGAAGTACCGCGGACGGATGTGCTATGCCATTATGCACGCGGTAACCAATCGCATCGACGCCCATGTGGAAGCCATCAGCGGCCACGACATGACCATTCGCCGGTACTACCGGAAGTTAGCGTATTAAGTGAAAAAGGGCGGGGGAACCCGCCCTTTTTTCAGAGGTTTGCTTATGAAATTTGGAATGTTTACCAGTGGTTATCAGCGTCTGTCGCTGGAAAGATGCTTTACAGACGCTGCGCAATTGGGGTATGATTACATAGAGCTTTGGGGCGGCTATCCCCACGCCTTTGCCCCAGATGTGATAGAGGACTATCGGGAGATCCGCCGCTTGCAGGAGCATTACGGCATTCCCGTGCTTGTCTATACGCCGGAGCACAATGCCTATCCCTATAACTATATGCTGGGGACGGAAAAGCAGTGGCGCAATTGTATGGCGTATCTGGAGGTGTCTGTCCGTGCCGCCGGGCTGATCGGCGCCGGGCAGATGCTGATTTCCGTGGGACACGGCGGCGAGTGCCCGGCGGAATTGCGCCGCGCACGGCTGCGCCGCTCTGTGGAGCATCTTGCCCGCGCTGCCGAACGGGAGCATGTTGTCCTTCTGCTGGAAACGCTGTCCCCTTTGGAGAGCAACACCTGCACACGGCTTCATGAGCTCAAGGAGCTGCTGGAGGCGGTGGACTCGCCGTGGCTGATGGGGATGTGCGATGTGGTGCCGCCGGTATTGCAGGGCGAGGACCCGGTGGACTATTGCCGCCATCTGGGAAGCAGAATGGCCCATCTGCATCTGGTGGACTGCGATGGCGTGACGGAAACCCATCTGATCCCCGGAGACGGTGTATTGAACCTGAAACAGATTGTCAGCGACTTCCGGCAGGCGGGCTATGACGGCCGCGCCACGCTGGAGCTGGTGACTCACTATATGGACGATCCTACCGGCGCCGCAGGACTGGCGCTGCAAAGGGCAAAGGAGTTATTATGATAAAAATTGCGTGCGCAGGCGACAACTGTGTGGATTATTATGACAACACCGGCGAGAGCTTTCCCGGCGGAAATCCGGTCAATGTTTCGGTGTATGTAAGGCGTCTGGGCGGCCAGTCCGCCTATCTGGGCGCGGTGGGTACGGATGATTTTGGAAAACAGATGTGCGCCGCGCTGCAAGAGAAGGGCGTAGACGTCAGCCATGTGCAGATTCTGCCCGGCAAAACTGCCTTCTCCCATGTAGAGCGCATCAATGGTGAGCGGGTATTCGGCGATTATGATGAGGGCGTCATGGCGGATTTCAGACTCCGGCAGGCGGATTTCGACTTCCTCAAGGGATACGATCTGCTGGTCACCGGACTGTGGGGGCATACGGAAAGTCAACTGGCCGACGTTCGCGCCATGGGGATCCCCGTGGCCTTTGACGGGGCCGAGCGCCCGCTGGATGAGGCGGGCAGGATCGCGCTGCCCCATGTGAACGTGGCGTTTTTCTCAGACGACGCCTCCGATGAGGAAAGCCTCAAGGCGCGGATTCTGGAGGTAGCGGCGCTGGGCCCCCAGATCGTGGTGGCCACCCGAGGCGGAAAAGGGAGCCTTGCCTATGACGGCGAAAGCTTCTATCCGGGCCAGATCGTTCCGTGCTCCGTGGTGGATACCATGGGCGCGGGGGACAGCTTTATTGCCGGATTCCTGATAGCGTGGCTGAAAAAGGAGCCGATCCCGGCCTGCATGCGTGCCGGAGCGGAAAATGCAGCCGTAACGCTGGGCTATCCCGGCGCGTGGTGATAACAAAGGAGCGAATCAACATGGAAGAACTGCTGAAGTCTTTGCAGGAGCTGCTGGCCATTGAATCGGTGGCCCGGCGGGATCAGAACAAGCCCTTCGGAAACGGCGTGGCCCAAGCGCTGGATTACACGCTTTCCCTTTGCCAACGTATGGGCTTTCATACAAAGAACGCCGACGGGCTGTACGGCTATGCGGAAATCGGCGAGGGTGCGGAGATCATCGGCTGCCTTGGCCATCTGGACGTGGTCCCCGCGGGAGATGGCTGGCATTATCCGCCTTATGCCGGAACCATAGACGGCGGACGGCTGTACGGCCGCGGCACAATCGACGACAAGGGGCCCACCCTGATCGCGCTTTTCGCGGCCCATGATGTGGCGCAGGCGTATGAACGCGCCGGAAAGCCCATGCCCCGCCGCATCCGCTTTATCTTCGGACAGACGGAGGAATCCGGCCCTTGGGATGATATGGCGGCCTATGTGGCCCATGAAGAGCCTGTTCGCTTTGGCTTCACACCGGATGCGGATTTCCCCGCCATCTACTGTGAAAAGGGGATTTTGCGCCTTCATCTGACCATGCCGCTGACCGGCTCCGGTATTCTGGACGCCAAAGGCGGCACGGTGGTGAACATGGTGCCGGATGCCTGCACGGTCACCACGGCAGCGGGAACCTATCAGGCGGCGGGAAAATGCGCCCACGGCAGCACGCCTTGGCGAGGCGAGAACGCCATTGACCGCGCCATGGAGCAGCTGCCGGCAGAGAGCGGGCCGTTCGCCGCGGCATATCGGGCGCTGTTTAGCAGCGACGTGTATGGCAAAAAGCTGGGCATTGCCATGACCTCTCCCGATAGCGGGCCGCTGTCTATGAATGTGGGACTTCTGAGGGTGGAGGACGGCCTCATCCGGCTTTCTGTCGATATCCGCCATCCGGAAACCGCTGCCGCCGATCATATTGCCGAAACGGTGCGCCGCGCAGTGGAGCCCCACGGGTTCACCCTTGCGCCCATCCACCCGGAAAAAAGCGTTTATCAGGACAAAAACGGCCCCGTCATGCAAAGCCTTCTGGCGGCCTATCGGCAGGAGACGGGAGACCTTTCCGCGCCGCTTGCCATCGGCGGCGGAACCTATGCAAAGGCCATGGAGAACATTATCGCTTTCGGGCCTGTGTTTCCCGGCGAGGAATCCCGGGAGCATCAGGCGGACGAATATATCGCCTTGGACAACATAGAGAGGCTGCGCCGCATCTATGCACAGGCGTTCCAAAACCTGCTGGCATTATAAGGATTTATCAAGCATAGCCGCCAAGCTGGCGGCGAACTGCCCGCCGGGTATCCGCACGCGGCAGCGCCGGTCACCAAATAAGAAAAGACACCCCGATGGGGTGTCTTTTCTTATTTGGTGGACCTGAAGGGATTCGAACCCTCGACCTCTCGGATGCGAACCGAACGCTCTACCACATAGTACACTTTTAGCCACCGAAATTATAGTAGAACAAAATCGAAAAAGAAATATAAAAATATGACCACCGCGAAAAATGGTGTGTATTCTTGGGCTGAGGAAGCACTTCCCTCCTGCAAGCGCAGGCCGGAAGTGCTTTCTTCATGCAACGATACAAAAATCCTGTGGCGTAGCACGGGCGCATACCGCGTGAGATACACGGGAAGCCCAGCTTTTGTTGTATGAGAGTCTACCGCTTATTGGGGGAATCGAGTTTACAAATGATAGAATTGGGATACCTGCTATGCTGGGAGAATTTTGAGATGGTATGCGTTTTGATAGCTATCTAATTGTTGGTATAAAACTGTCCGCTTAAAGTCATCTTGACGGAAAGAGGTAACTAAAGCTCGGGATAACTCTCGACTTGATGGGAATTTGCCGCATTTAGGCCATGTAGTTGAGCAGAGTTCACGAAAGTAATCCAAAAAATCGTGCCCTTGTGTTATCGACAGCAACTCCGGAAGGTCGTGGTTTTTGTCGTATTCTATGTGTACTTGGTCGACTTGACGGCGAATATGTTCAGTAAGACTCGGATTTAATTCTCTAATTTGGCTAATAATTTTCGCCGTGTTTATATTCTGCGTCTCAGTTTCAAAGGCCTTTTTCATCGAAAGACCATTAAAGCAGATTCCCCAGCCGAAAATAGAGTTTAACTTCCGATAGCAAGAGAGCCATTTCAATTCTTGCAATAATTTGAGACGTATTTCTACAAAGCCTGCTTTGCCACGGTAATAGGTGTGAAAGAAGGGAGTAAATGCGGAGTCACTGGAAATCAGCATCATTTCCAAGCACGAATAATCGTAATACAGTATTTGCGGAGAAGGGGTACCCGTATCATAGTCAATATCGCATACGCCAATGACTCTGCTGTCTGAGAAAAGGCTGACGATTTCCAAAACACCATGCTTTCCGGAAAAAGACTCACGGATGTCCACATTTGAAGAGAGCTTTCCGTTAAAAAAAGAAATGTCATCTTCGCCTTCGACGATAATAACCGTATTTTATCAAGTGTTAGTTGAGTTTGCGACAGGGTTGAGCAAAACTTCGATTTGCTCATAAGGCTATACAATAAACAGTGCTATTCAGCTTGTTTGAACACTATATATTGTTACTCAATTTTGCAAAACTCGCGTTTTGCTCAACCCTTGAGTTTGCGAGGGAAAGGAGGTGCTTTTGTGCCCGGTGTGTTTGATTACTACTACGGCGAGGAGAGCGAAAGCTGCTCCTTTTACCGCATCCCGCGGCTGCTCATCGTGGGAGAACGGTTCTCCGGTCTATCCACAGACGCCAAGCTGCTGTACGGCCTGATGCTGGACAGGATGAACCTGTCGGCGCGGAACGGCTGGTATGACGATGCAGGCCGCGTCTACATCTACTACACGCTGGAGGAGATACAGGAGAGCATGAGCTGCGGCCACGGCAAGGCTGTGCGGCTGCTGGCGGAGTTGGATACCGGCAAAGGCATCGGCCTTATCGAGCGAACCAAGCAGGGGCAGGGTAAGCCGACGCGCATCTATGTCAAGCGCTATACCACACGGGAGATACCCGCGCCGCCCGCTGTACCGCCTGACTTCCCAAATACGGAAGTCCAGACTTCCGAAAATGGGAAGTCAAGAGTTCCCAAAAACGGAAGTGCAGACTTCCCAAAAGGGGACGCGAATTATAAAGATATAAACCAAACGGATATGAGCCAGCTTTATCCATCCCCACCTCCTTCACTGGCGGGCAGCTGGTGGGAGAGGAAGAAGGCGGCGGAAGAAGTACGCACCCGCGTTGCGTATGACCAGCTGTGCCGCCGCTATGACCGCGAGAGCGTGGATGAACTGACCGCCGCCATCACCGATGTGCTGTGCAGCACCCGCCCCACGCTCCGCATCGGCGGTGAACTGCTGCCCACCCAGCAGGTGCAGGAGCGTTTCCGACAGCTGGAGTACGACCATCTGGAATATGTCATTGAAAGCCTGCGGCGTTCTACGGCGCAGGTTTTCAACGTTCGGGCATATCTGCTGACCATCCTGTATAACGCACCCGTCACCATCAACCACTTCTATCAGGCCGAAGTCCAGCACGATATGGACACCGGATAGTACCCGCTTCCCGTGGAGGCGGGCTTTATCATATCACCGACAAAAGGAGGAGCATCCCATGCACACCGAGTATTTCCCGCTGACTGCGGACGTGACCGTGCAGGTGCCGGTCACGCTCATCGTTCCCGCGCAGACTTGCGGCAAGAGCCGCCCTGTCCCTGTGCAAAACCCGTCTCAAGTTGAGACGGGTTTTGACATATTACGACGAATTGGAGGTAAACGGATATGGCAGAAGAAAAGAAAAATCCGCTGATCGGCGCGTTCCGCAGCCCGCCCCCGAAAGAGGCCGCGAAAGCACCGCCCGATGCAAAGGTAGCAGAATCAGTGAAACCATCCACTGCTGACAAACCCATCCCTGCGGCACAGAAGCCTGCCGAGCCGGTCAAGCCGGTGATCCCGCCTAAAGCAGAGGAAACCAAAGATGCACCGAAGCCGAACGGCACGGCGACGCCGGTAAAGCCCACAGAGGAAAAGCCTGCGGCGAAGCCGCCCGTACCAGCCAAGGCCGAGGATGCCAAGGCTGCGGTAAAACCGGCTGTACCCGCTAAGACGGAAGATACGAAAACCGCCGCCAAGCCAGAGGAGAAAAAGGCAGAGAAGCCTGCCCCTGCTGCGGCAGTGGATGCAAAACCGGCCAAGGCAGAGGACAAGAAACCGGTGGCAGCGCCTGCCGAAAAAAAGTCTGAGGACAAGAAGCCGGAGGAAAAGCCGCCTGCAAAGCAGGAAGAAAAGAAAGCGGATGTACCGGCAAAGTCGGAGGATAAGAAACCTGCCGAGGATAAACCTGCGTCCAAGGCGGAGGTGGCGGAGAAAAAAGAGCAGCCGCCCGAAAAGGAGCAGGAGACGGACGCGGAGGGTATCCCCAAGGATTTCAAGCTGAACATCGTGGGCGAAGGTGCACTGGGTTCTGTGGTCATGCTGCCGGTGGACAAGATCGACGACTTTGAGGGGCATCCCTTCCCCGTGCAGGATGATAAGGATATGCTGGACTTGGTGGAGAGCGTCAGGAAGTTCGGCGTGCTGGAGCCTGTCACGGTCATCCGCAGCAGTAAAGACCCTGACCGCTACGAAATGGTGACAGGCCATCGCCGTAAGCACAGCTGTGTGCTGGCTGGCGTGGCACAGATCCCTGCCATCGTCCGCGACATGGATCGGGACAGTGCCATCATCTACATGGTGGACTCCAACCTCAAGCGGGAGAATATTTCGCCCATGGTCAAGGCGCGTGCCTACTCTATGAAGCTGGAAGCCATGAAGCGTAAGGCGGGACGTCCCACCAAGGCGCAGTTGGAGGCGGGGTATAAGCCCATGCGTGCCGATGAGCAGCTGGCGCAGCAGACCGGCGAGAGCCGCGCCACCATCCAGCGATTGACCCGCCTGACCAAGCTGGAGCCGGAGTTGCAGGATATGGTGGAGGAAAAGAAACTGCCGGTGAACACCGCTGCGGACATCTCCTATCTGAAGCCACAGGAGCAGAAAACGCTGGCGGACGCCATCAAGCGGGAGGATAAAGTCCCCTCCGGTACGCAGGCCGCCGAGCTGAAAAAGGACAGTCAGGCGGGTAAGCTGACCACGGCGAAGATCGAGCAGACCGTGGCGCCCACCAAGCGTGAGATGTCGCCGCCGCTGAAGGTCACGTTCAGCGAGGATGAGCTACGCGCTTACTTTCCCAAGAAGGATACCACGGTGGGAGATGTGAAGCGTGTGGTGTTCGAGGCACTGGATCTGCGGCAGAAGGCGTTGGATAGGCAGAAGGCCAGAGCTGAGCAGGAAAAAGCGGCAAAAAAAGCGGCGCCGGGTAAAGCGAGGTGATGGATATGGAACGGCGGGAGGATTCGTTCTACACCGCCTATTCCTACGGCGACAAGCTGGAGGAGGGCCACAAGCTGACGCTGGAGCATCATATTTCTTTTGATCAACGCCATGCCGACCTGTCCGCGCTGACGTGGATGCCCCTTGACCGACTGCAAGCACTGCGGAATAAGAGCGTGGAGACGGAAAAGGCCGTGTTCCGCGACTTGCAGGAGGCTGCCAAACGCTGGGAGGAGCAGGCGGCGCAGACCATGATACTGGACAAGGCCATCGAGTATGTAAAAACGCCGGAGGTGCAGCACAGCGGCAACCGGTGGGAGGATACCGATTATGGCTGGCGTAAGATCAGCAATATGGTCTATCAGATGTCCTACCGCATCCGCGAGGATACTGCCTACGATCATAAGCAGAAAAAGCAGGTGCCGGTGGCGTGGTATGTGTCATGGAGCGTGAGCTACAATGTCCCGCGCAGGAAAGACCCATACAGCAGTACGCCATCGCCGCTGGCCAGTCAGGACAACAAGCGGTATACGGACAAGGCTACCGCCGAACGGTATGTGCAGGGGCGCATCGCCGCCTACGCCCATCTGTTCCAAGAACTGTCACCGCCGTTGCCGGAAAACCATGCCCACCTGTTTTCCGTGAATGGGCAGCTGCTGCAAGGGTACACTGTCCAGCCGCACCAGCCGTCACCGCAGGAGCTGCTGGATTTTTTGGAGGATGGCGACGCGCCGCCGAAAAAAGAGCCTAAACCGAAAAAGCGAAACCATGATATGACACGATAGGAGAGAGTGTATGAAAGTCCTGATGGTAGAGCCGGGGGCAGCACCCTATGAAAAGGAACTCAACGGCCTTCACGAAATGCAGGCGGCGGTGGGTGGTCTGATACAGGCTATCTATCCCTTTGAGGACAAAGTGGCCGTTGTTTGTGACGATGAGGGGATGCTGAAGCCCAACGAGTTCAACCGCAGTATGCCGGGCGGCTACGGCGGTGTGTTCGGCCCGTTCTTTGTCTGCGGTTTGGGTGAGGATGACTTTACCTCCCTGACCCCGCAGCAGATGGAGGTCTATAAAAAGCAGTTCCACCACGCAGAGATACTGCTGGGAATCAAGGACAACACGCCAGTGACCATACGGGTAGAACCGTTCAAAAAGCGTGATGCACCCAAGAGAGAACGTCCCGACACGCCGGAGCATTGAGGTGAACCGACATGATGGCCATGGATATTCACAAGACACGCTTTGAAGCGGTGGAGATATGCGGTGTGCCTGCCCTTTTTACCGTGGAGCGTGTCCGCCGTTCCGAACTGCCCAACGGTATTTATGCCTATGATATGCAGACCTCCGAGGAGGACTGGTCACAGCCGTGCCTGCTGGCTTGCCATATCACTGTGGAACATTATGGTACAGTGCTTACCGGCCAGCGTATTGACCTGCCGGAAAGTGGATACCGCGACCTGGCCGCAGACGATTTCAGCTGGCCAAGTTCCACAGACAGGCCGACCATCGCGGAGTTTGCCCAGCGGCACGGCCTGCATATCAAGCCCCGTTGTCACGCAAAGACTGCCCCGACCCGATAGAGGGGACAGCACCGTTTCGGTGCTGTCCACGCAAGCATGGCATTTGGTAGCACAAATGCCGCTTGTTAGGGGCATAGCCCCTAAGACCTCGCGTTTGCGCTTCGCGTCTCAATTTGAGACGCATTTTTTATGGGAGGTGATGCCGACGAGAACGCGAAACCGGCACGTCAGCGTGTGGCTGACGGATGCCGAGCTTGCCCACCTGCGGAAACAGGCCGCTGCCGCAGGACTGGGCATCGACCCATTTCTCCGAAGTCTGATACTGGGTGTGCAGCTGCGGCCACGGCCACCCGACACATACGCTGCACTGCTGCGGGAACTGTCCGCCATCGGCAACAACATCAATCAGATCGCCCACACCGTCAACGGACAGAAATATGCGGCAGACAGTCAGATCGACCAAGCTGCGGCACTTGTCCGCAGAGCGTGGCGGCTGGTAAAGGACAGCTTTTAATGGCCTATACGAAGATCATCGTCATACGGGGCAGGCTGGATAAGTGTCTCAGCTATGCTGTCAACGAGGAAAAGACCTATCTGGAAACGGCAGTGGACTACGCGCTGGATCGCGGCAAGACGGAGCGTGTATGCTTCGAGACAGCCATCAACTGCGGCAGGGACACCGCCTATCAGGACATGATGCAGACGGCGCGGCGCTGGGGCAAGCAGAACCGTGTCCGCAAGGGCTACCATGTGATCCAGTCCTTCCGCCCCGGCGAGGTGACGCCGGAGCAGGCCCATACCATCGGTGTAGAGCTGGCGCAGCGTCTTTTGGGCGGGCGGTATGAGGTGGTGGTAGCCACCCATCTGGACAGGGCTCATCTGCACAATCATGTGGTGTTCAACGCCGTGTCCTTTGTGGACGGGAAGATGTACCGCGACACCTTCCGCGACTACTACGAGGGCATCCGCGGTGTGTCGGACGCCCTGTGCCGTGGGCATGGGTTGTCCATCATCGAGCCATCCGAGGCCGCTGTGCCGCAGGGTCAGTATCAGGCGCAGCGCCACGGCAGGACTACCCTGCGGGATGTGGTACGCCGCGATGTGGACGAGGCTATCCGTAGGTCGTACAGCTATGCGGACTTCTTTCGGGAGATGCGGCGCATGGGGTATCAGGTGAAAAGCGGTGCCAACGTGAAGCACACCGCCGTGCGTTCGCCTGACGGTCAGAGGTTTATCCGGCTGGATAGTCTGGGCGATGGGTACGACGAGGCCGCCATACGCGGCAGGGTAAAGGCTGCGCCGCAGCAGCCGGTACAGCTGCCCCGCAAGACCTATCGTATACGGCGAAAACCGGTACAGAAAAAGCCGCTGTCTTATTTTCAACGGCTGTATCTGTACTACCTTTACCTGCTGTCCTCACCGCGGCGGAAAGTGTATCGTACCTCTCCCGCCCTGCGGTGGGAGGTGCTGAAGCTGGACAGGTATCAGGCACAGTTCCGGTATCTGCGGACAAACCGTATCGAGACGCGGCAGCAGCTCACCATGCAGCGGGACGCACTGCAAGCGGAGATGGACGCGCTCACCGAGCAGCGGCGGCAGCTGTATCTGGCGCGGCGCAGAGGTGGGACGGGACTGGATGTGGACATCGCAGCGTATACGGACAGGCTGCGGGTATTACGGAGAGAATGGAGACAGTGCTGCTGCATCGAGACGGACGCACAGCGCATCGAGCAGCAGCTTACCGCACAGCGGGAACAGGAAATTTCGGAAAAAGGAGGTCGGGAACATGGATGCAGGCAGCGAAGCCGCTGACCTGATGGTACGGGAAGGCTTACAGATCACGGAAGCAACCGTTAAGCTGCTGGCCGCCGGCAGCAAAAATCTGGCGGCATTTCTCTACGCACTGGCAAAGGACAACAAGCGCGTATCCGGCAAGACCAATATGGGGCGTCTGCTGCGGGAGGGTAAGGAACTGCGGGTGTTCCAGCTGCGGGAGAGCGATATGGCCGCGTTCAACGCCTATGCCAAGAAAGGCATCCTCTATGCGGTGGTCAAGGACAAAAATGCCGGTGATGGGTTAGTAGACCTCATCACCAATGTGGACTTTGCATCGCAGGTCAATTTGTTTCTGGAACGCCACGGCTATGCCGCGCCGAAGCGGGAGGATGATGCGGCAAAAAAAGCAGATGCCCGCGCTCCACAAGGGAACTTCTCACCACAGCGCGGGAATGGCTTGCCGCAAGAGAGGACGACTACTGAGGGCAAGCCCTCGGTAAAAGGGCGACTGGCGGCGCTGAAGCGTGCCGCACAGGACGTAGAGCCGCAGCTGCCCAACGGACGGACACCGCCCAAAATGCGAGAATAGGAGGATATTCAGTATGGCAAATTTAGAGGCCATCGTATCGAAGAAAACGGAGAATGATACCCAATGGAAAGCACGCCAGCAGGCCGACAGGGAGAACCTGATGGCCTTGCAGGACGCGGGTGTGCTGGAGATCACCAGCAGCGCCGAGGCGTACACCCGCTATCTGGAGCTGCAAGGTGACAATCCGGCATACAGTGCAGGCAATATTGCGCTGGCGATGGTGCAGGATGCAAACGTGACCGTGTTCGGCACAAAGGAGAAATGGGAAATGCTGGGACGCTCCGTGCCGGTCAGCGAGAACGGCAACGGCATCCACATTTTCGCCCGTTCCACCTTTGGCAAGGGCTATACGCTGGCGGACGCCTACGATGTACGGCAGACGCAGGGGCGGCCTTTGAAGGAGGTGCATCTGGAAAATGACACACGGGACATGGAATCGGCCATGACCACGCTGCTGAACTACGCCGTGTGTCAGGTGGTCATCGACAAGGAAATGGATACCCCTGCTGTCTACGACCCGCAGCGGATGGAGTTGGCCATCAATCCTGACTATCCTGACCATGAGATGTTTGCCGCTATCGCCACAGCGGTGGCACATTCGCGGCTGCACGGGAAAGGATACAACGCGCAGTACGATTATGCCGAGTCCAATCTGGACGCGCAGAGCGTATCGTATCTGCTGTGCCGCCGTTTCGGTGTGGAGCGCGACCTGCCGGATACCGCAGATCTGTCCGCCCTGTACGAGGGCTGGGACGCACAGGAACGGCGACAGGCGCTTGACCAGATACAGAAGATGAGCAAGCAGATCGGTGCATCGGTGGAAAAGAGCATCACGCCACAGAGAAGCCGCGTCCCGATGCAGCACAACGGACGTTAGGGTTTCCCCCTGCTGGGGGAGTGTAAGCCGCCGCACAACACCCGTCAAGGCTGGGCGGCTGCCTTGCGGCAGCCACCCACGAGCCGCCCAACGTGCGCGCTGGGCGGGCCTTGACCGGAGCCGCGCAGCGGCTTATAAGGCATACAAGGGGGAAACCCTTACTATCCGCGCAGAGCGCGGATAGCCGCATCATGGTCAGCGGCGCACCCACGGCAGATGGTACGTTCACGGCGAAAATTGCGTCTCAAGTTGAGACGCAATTTTCGGCAAAAGCTGACGCTGTCGATTTTTTGACGGCATACAAATGGTGCGATAAAATAATAGTAACCTAATATTTAAGGAGGGAATTACATGAGAAAAGTACCCGTATTCCTGTTGGCAATCAGCCTTGCCGCGCTGCTTGCGGGCTGTGCCGGACAAACGGCGCCGTTGGGTGGCGCAGCACAGCTCGGCGCTCTGTCAGCCACCGCCGTGACCGGTGAGGCAGTGGCCGATGAAAAGCAGGATGTGCCTGCACCGGCAGATGCCCCCGATGTGGAGAACCCTGCCGACCCCGCGCAGGATGCCAAGCCGCAGGAGAACACCCAGCAGCCCGAAGGCAAGGCGGATGCTCCTGAAAGCCCCGCACCCAATGGTGGGGAACAGCCTACAGCGCCGGAGCAGCCGACTACGCCCGAACAGCCAGTGATGCCTGCACTGCAGCCGGAGCCCGCACCGAGCGAATCCGAACCTACACCTGCGCCGGTACAGGAGCCGGGGCCTACACCTACCCTCGAACCTGAACCGGAGCCGAAACCCGAACCGGCAGACCGCTGGGCGGCTGTTAGCGCCGCCAATGCCTACGCGGTAACGCAGTACGGTGTCATCACAGACAGCAGCCTGACGATGGACAACAGCGCCTACCGCTTCCCTGCCAGTGTTGCGGCAGACGCCTCGCAGGAAGCGCTGGAGGCCAAGGCGCGGGACATGGTGGACTACACCTTCCGGCAGCTCATGATGCAGGCGGGCATGGATAGCATCGCGGACGTGGGCTTCCATTGCAACGTCCGCATCGTAGAGGACGGCGCAAGCCTGCTGATCTATGTCCTGTACGATGGCTAAGAGGTAACTTCATACAAGACCCCCTCCAACACGGAGGGGGTCATCTTATATCCGAAGGAGGAGCCATGAAATACAAAAAAATGTTGCTGGGTCTTGTATTGACGCTGGCCATGCTCGCAGCACTGGCGGTGACCGCCTATGCTGCCAGCGTGACGGTCAAGTACAGGGTCTACGTCTATTCTGACGAGATCACATTTCGCCAGTATGATTATAGCCAAAGCACAACGCCGTCCATTACAAATCTGACCATCTCGGCTACCAGCGGCCTCGGCAGCGGCAGCGCCCTCTACCACATGAAATATGCGGATGGCGCGGTGGCTTACTGCATCGAGCCGGGTGTTCATTCCGATGACAGCGGCACCTACAAGGAGGGCTCCAGTGCCAGCTGGTATAACCTGCCAGCGTCCGTGCAGAGCGGCATCGCACTGGCGATGTCCCTGGGCTATCCCAGTGCCGACTACGGCGCGGTGTCCGGCGACCGGAACAGCAGTGCCATCATCAACGCGGAAAAGTGGGCGGCAACGCAGGCCATCATCTGGGAGCTGATCTGCGAATACCGCAACGCCTACACCTACGACGATTGGGGATACAGCCCGTTCTATGGCTGTGTGGATACGAGCCGCTACCCGACCTTCGAACTGTGGTATGACGAGATCGCGGCGGCGATGCAGAACGCCACGATGATCCCCAGCTTTGCAGAGTACGCACCGCACTGGTGCGACACCATCGAGCTGAGGAGGAACGCGGCGGGCAGCTATACGGCTACGGTCACCGATACCAATGGCGTGCTGAGTGCCTACAATTTCGCCGCCAACAGCGGGAGCGGCATTGCTTTCTCGCGGAAGGGCAACGCCCTGACCATCACAGCCACGGCAGCGGCGGCCAAGAATCTCGACACCGAGAAAACCTACTCGGCCACCGGCAGTGCCTATGAGATCGATCCGGATCGAGCGGTGATCTGCTGGTACGACCGGACGGGACGGTATCAGGCGATGGCCGGTTACACCGGCGTGGGGCGCGATCCCGTGAAGGCTTATATTAAAATCAAAGCCGTGGAGGAGAAAGGCAGCCTGACCATCAATAAGGTCGATGCGGAGACTGGTAAATCGCTGGCGGGTGTGACCTACCGGCTATTTGATGCCAATGGTAAAAAGGTGGCTGACATGACCACCGGTGCAGATGGTAAGGCCGTGTTCAAGGATTTGACGCAGGGCAAGTACAGTTACCAAGAGATTAGAACCCCCAGTGGTTATGTGGTGGACAAAACCAAGTATCAGATTACCATTTCTGCCACGGCACTGAACATTACGGCGAAGCGGACGAATGCGCGGGCAAAAGGCAGTCTGACCATCAACAAGGTGGATGCCGATACCGGCAAGGCGCTGGCGGGTGTGACATACCGGCTATACAACAGTGCTGGCAAAAAAGTGGCGAACGCCATCACCGGCGCGGACGGTAAGGCGGTGTTCAAGGATCTGCCCCAGGGCAAGTACAGTTACCAAGAGATTAGAGCCCCCAGTGGTTATGTGGTGGATAAAACCAAGTATCAGATTACCATCACGGCCATGGCACTGAACATTACGCAAAAGCGGACGAACGCGCTGGCGAAAGGCATCATCACTGTCCGCAAGGTGGATGCGACAGGCGCACCTCTTGCCGGTGCGGAGCTGCTGTTGGAAACCTCCGCAGATGGCAAGACATGGACGGAGGTCAGCAGAGTGACCACCGACAAGACCGGCATCGCCAAGTGGAACGGCCTCAAGATCGGTGTGCAGTATCGTATCACCGAAGTGAAAGCTCCGGCAAGGTACACGCTACTGACCGAGCCGCTGTTCACGGGAACGCTGGACAGCAGCAACCGAGATATTACGATCACTGCCTGCAACAATGCAGGTTTTGTGCTGCCTTTCACGGGCGGCAACGGATTTATCGCATCCATTATGTTTGTAGCACTCGCTCTCATGGCGGGTGTTTATTTTTGCAAAAAATCTAACATCAAAAAGGAGACGAACTGAACATGAAAAAGATCCATCGCGTGTTCGCGCTGCTCATGGCCGTTATTATGGCTTTGGGCCTCATCACCACAGCGTTCGCAGAGCCGACAATCGACCCTGCAAAGAAAGCATCCCTTTCTATCTACAAATACGACATCACCGCAGCCGGCAATGACGGCGTGTGGGATGCGGAGTCCTACGTTTCCACCGGCCTGCGTGACGACGCGGTTATCGACAAGCTGGCAAAGTACGCCATTCAGGGCGTGGAGTTCACCTACCTCCGCGTAGCCGACATTGCCATGAACAATGAGGTCGTGGACGGTCAGCGGCAGGTGGGCGTGCTGTATGGCTCTGAACGCTCTAATGCCGTACTGTCTGCCATCGGTCTGACCGGCGCAGACACTCACAAGACTGAGGGCGGTATCAACTACTTCACCAGCGATGTGCTCAACAACAAGCTGTCCGCTGCGCTGACTGCCAATGCCACCACCGTGAAAAATGCACTGGAGGCCGCCGTCAAGAACGGCGGCGTGGCTATGCCCGAGACGGATGCCACCGGCCACGCCTCTGCTGATCAGTTGGAGCAGGGGCTTTATCTGGTGGTGGAAACCCGCGTCCCTGAAAACGTGACCTCCACCTGCAATCCCTTTTTCGTAAGTCTGCCCATGACCACCGTGGACGGTGCGGCATGGAACTACGATGTCACCGTCTACCCCAAGAACCAGACCGGTAACCCTACACTGGATAAGACCGTGCGCGAAGCAACGAACTCCACCGGCAAGAATACCGGCAGCCTGACCGACATTACCGATGGTTACGCACATACCGCGTCCGCCTCTATCGGCGATACGGTGGACTATCAGATCATCAGCACCCTGCCCACCATCACGTCTAAAGCATCTGCTCTCAGCGAGTATACCTATGTGGACACGCTGAGCAAGGGCATCCGCTACAACAAGAACGACGTCGTTATCGAGTTTTTCCGCGATGCTGGCTGCACTGACAAGATCACTACATGGGCAGAGGATTCCGGCAAATTCACCGTGGCTTACGATGACGCGCAGAACATTATGACCATCCGCATGACCGAGGCTGGTCTGAGCGAGATCAACGAGGCGGCTGCTGTTTATGCGGACAGTGTGAAGCGCGGCTACAGCGACTGCGCCATGCGGATCACCTACGCCGCCACCCTGACCGCTGATGCTCAGATGGGCGATACCGATAATCCCAATGAGGTCGTGCTGACGTGGAAGCGCACCAACACGACCTACTATGATACGCTGGAGGACTGCTGCCATGTGTATACCTACGGCATCGACGTCCTCAAGCAGTTTTCTGATAATGGCGGCAACCTGCGGAATGTGAAGTTCAAGCTGCACAACGATACTGACGATTGCTATATTATCGCAGACCTGAAGGATGGTGTGTACCACGCCAAGGGCTTTGCCGCAAAGAAGGCTGACGCCACTACATTCGTTCCCAATAGCAGCGGCCACGTCGTGGTCAAGGGACTGGAGGACGATGCGTATAGCCTGACCGAAATTGCTACGGACAAGGGGTATGTACTGCTGAAGGATGCGGTCAAAATCGTTATCAAGACCGCCGAGAACGGCACTTGCGAGCAGTGCGGTGCGAAGCTGCTGACCGCCTCCGCCACCGTCAACGGCAAGGATGCCACCATGACGGATGGCAACGCCATCGTGCCGCTGACTGTGGTCAACAATCCCGGTTTCGACCTGCCCAAGACGGGCGGTTATGGCACATGGATGTTCACCATTGGCGGCGTGGCCCTGCTGGGCGCGGCGGCCTTCATCGTGATCCGCAGCCGTAAGCAGCACAAGAACGAGCAGTGAAGCGCTGGCTACTGGCGGCGGCTTGCGGTATTGCAGCGCTGGGGCTGATGCTTTATCCACTGGTGGGAGAACTTCTGAGCGAAAGGTATCATTCGGACGTAGAAACCACCTACACCGCCGCCATCGCGGACACCGATGATGCCGAACTGACTGCCCAGCGTGAAGCCGCGCAGCAGTATAACGCCATGCTGTCCGGCGCGGCGACCATTACCGAGGGAGGGGCATCCGCCCCTCCCTTGGCGTATGCCCAGCAGCTCACGGTGGGCGGCGTCATGGCCTATGTGGACATTCCCAAAATCGGGGCATATCTGCCGGTGCAGCATGGCACGGACGCAGACACGCTGGAGCGTGCCGTGGGTCATGTGGTAGGAACGTCCCTGCCGGTGGGCGGCAGCAGCACCCATGCGGTGCTGTCGGCTCATAGCGGAATGGCCTCGTCCAAGCTGTTTTCGGACATTGACCAACTTGCAGAGGGTGACACGTTTTACATCCATGTGCTGGGTGACACATTGGTCTACGAAGTGGACAGCATCCACACGGTACTGCCCACAGACACGAGTCTGCTGCAAATCGAGGACGGTAAGGACTATGTAACGCTGGTGACCTGCACGCCGTTTGGCGTCAACACCCACAGGCTGCTGGTGCGTGGCCATCGTGTTCCCTATACTCCCGAACAGGAAACTACTGTCGTAGAAGAAAAGCCAGCGGCATCCTCATGGACGCAGCACTACCTCACTTGCCTTGCCGTCGGCCTTGGCGCGGTGGCTGTGGTCGGCGGTGCTTACTCTTTGGTAAGGAGGGTGCGCCATGCGTAAGACACCTTTTGCACTGGCGGCGTTGCTGGCGGTGGCAGGCATCTGCGTCATGCTATGGCCGGTGTTCACGGGACACAGGCTGCAAGCCGATACGGATGCTGCGGTGCAGGAGTTTTTTGCTGACCGCGATGTACCGGAGCAGCAGTATCCCGAACTGCTGGCAGCCTTGCAGGAGTACAACTGTCAGCTTTACGCAGAAAAGCAATCCGGCCTTGTTAATCTCGAAGCCTGTGAAACGCCTGTCGCTGACCTTGTGGCATACGGCATCGAGGACGAAATCATGGGCGTGTTAGAGATACCCGCTATGGAGCTAACCATGCCCGTCTACTTGGGTGCGTCCGAGGCTCACCTTGCCGCAGGCGCGGCGGTGCTTGGAAACACCTCCGCGCCCATCGGCGGGGACAATTCCAACTGCGTCATCGCAGGCCACCGGGGCTGGCACGGCGCGGATTACTTCCGGCACATCGACCGCTTGCAGGTTGGCGATACCGTTACGCTGACAAATCTATGGGAGACGCTGACCTACACAGTGGCTGGCATTCAGATCATCCAGCCCCATGAGGGGGACAAGATCAAGATACAGCAAGGCCGCGACCTGCTGACGCTCATCACCTGCCACCCCTATGCCAGCGGCGGCAAGCAGCGGTATGTAGTATACTGTGAGAGAACGGGATAAAAGCGCTGTCGAAATGTGTCTCAACTTGAGACGGATTAGGAGGGAGAACGACCATGCGTAAAAAGCCTGTGCCGCCCGCACTGTGGATGGCGCTGACAATACCCGTATTGTGGCTGGCGGTCATCGCGGCAAGTGTGTATGAGAACGGCATGAATGTGTTTGAACTGGTGAGCCACCTTACCGCTGCGGTAAACCATCCGTTTGCCGTCCGCTGGACAGCATATACGCCACGATTTCTGTTGGTGTTTCTGCTGCTCTACGGCGGAGGTGTTCTTCTGTACCGTTCCGGCAGGGAGAACCGCAGACCGGGGCAGGAGTACGGCTCTGCCCAGTGGGGCAGCCCGTGGCAACTCAACAAAAAGTACGCAGACAAAGACCCCGCAAATAACACACTGCTGACACGTCATGTGGCTATGAGCCTGAACGGGCGGCAGCACATGAGGAATCTATTGCAAATCATCGTGGGCGGCAGCGGTGCCGGCAAGACACGGTTTTTCTGCAAACCCAATATCATGCAGGCCAACGGCAGCTTCCTTGTGACAGATCCCAACGGAAAAGAAGTTTTAGGATATATATTGCAAGCAGTCCATTGAATACGGCTGCGAATAAAAGACGGAAAGGAGGTCAGAAAGTGCCTAAAATCAGGGATTTTGATAGAGTTACAGCCCTCTATGAAAGGCTGTCCAAGGATGATGAGCAGCAGGGCGAATCAAACTCGATACTGAATCAAAAGAGATTTCTCGAAGATTTTGCTCGCAAAAGCGGTATGACGAACATCAAGCATTTTACCGATGACGGTTACACAGGGCGTAACTTCAACCGTCCCGGATTTCAGGCAATGCTTGCAGAAGCCGAAGCTGGAAAAATCGGCACGATTATCGTCAAGGATATGAGCCGTTTCGGTAGAAACTATCTTGAAGTCGGCTTTTATACCGAGATACTGTTCCCCAAGAAGCAGATACGCTTTGTCGCAATCAATAACAGCGTGGACAGCGACAAGCCGCAGGATAACGACTTTACCCCGTTCCTCAACATAATGAACGAGTGGTATGCCAAGGACACCAGCAACAAGATAAAGTCCATCTTTCTGTCCCGTATGAATGATGGCAAACGCTGCTCCGGCAGCATTCCCTACGGCTACAATCGACTGCCCGAAGATAAACAGACCTTAGTGGTCGATCCTGTTGCTTCTCAGGTGGTAAAACACATCTTTGAGCTTGCGGCAGAGGGCTTGACACCTCCGGCAATCGCAAGACAGCTAACGGAGGAAAAGGTGCTTATCCCATCGGCGTACACCCTCCAATATCACCCCGAACAATGCAACCGAAAAGCGGAGTACGGCTGCACAAGCTGGAACGCAAACACGGTAAGAGAGATTTTAAGCCGACAGGAATATCTCGGTCATACTGTGCTGAGAAAGACCATTGGAACGAACTTTAAGACCGATGAACGCCGTTTTGCCACCGATGAGGAACGCCTTTTGTTTGAGGACACCCACGAGCCTATCGTTGACGGCGAGCTTTGGGAGCAGGCGCACAGAAGATTGAAACACGCTACACGCCGTATAAAGGAAGGGACGCACCAAGAGGAATGCTTATTGCCCGGTCTTGTGTATTGCGCTGATTGCGGCAGTAAGATGTCCTATCAGACGAATTACTACAAAGGCGGAGAACCCTATCACTCGTTCCGATGCAGCAGCTATGGGAACAGAACCGTGAACTGCACCATCCATCATATTAGCGACAAAGTCCTCTATCAGTTGGTACTGCGCTCTATCCAACGCCTTTCAAGCCACATTATCGCAGATGAGCGTGGCTTTGCGGAAGAACTGAAAAGCAAATGGGAAGCACAGGCGAATGGCAAACCGCAAAAGCAAAAGGATGAACTTCAGACAATCAATCGCAGACTGAACGAGCTTGACCGCCTGATTGGAAGCCTTTATGAGAATTTCATTTCAGGTCTGCTGCCCGAAAAGCAGTACAAGTCCCTGATGAAGAAATACTCGGCTGAACAGGACAGCCTTGAGAGCCAAGTATCGGAAATTCAGGAGAAGCTGGAGCAAACCAAAGCGTCCTCTGCTCATATCGGACGGTTTATCAAGCTCATCAAGAAGTATAAGCAGCCCGCAGAGCTGACGAAAGAGATGGCGTGTGAGCTGCTTGATAAAATCGTTGTTCACGAAGCCACAGGCAAGAAGCCGAACCGGCAGCAGCAGGTGGACATCTACTATAACTTCATCGGGCAGTTTGACCTCCCGCTTTCCGAAAAGGAAATTGCCGAAGCAAGACAAAAAGCCGAGCAAGAAGCGGCGAAAAAAGCCAAGTGCAAGAAGAACCGGCAGCGTGAGAGCAATGTTGCACATCAAGCCAAAGCAAAGGCGGAACGCTGGGCGGCGAATGATGGGCATAAGTACCCGAAGCGTATCTGCGAACAGTGCGGTAAGGAGTTTTATCCGAACAGCACAAGGCAGAGGTTTTGCAATACTGACTGCACAAAAGCCCATCAGCAGGCAGAAAAAGAGAAGAAACGCTTTGCCGAAAAGGGAGAGCACACCTTCCGTCAAAAGGTCTGCAAGATATGCGGCAAGCCCTTCTGGCCGTCCAACGGTCAGGAGGTGCTGTGCTCCGAGGAATGCAAAACCATCAATCGCAACCAAAGACAGCTTGCCTATTATCACCGTAAGCAATCCAGGCAGAAAGCCGTAGAAGCAATATAAAACCAAGGAGGACGACACAATGGAGAAATTTATTACAGACGAAAGGACAGGCTTGCGCTATGAGCTTGTCGGGGACTACTACCTGATTGCCGGAGAGGACGAGCCGGAGGGCAGACCCATCGGCATTTGGGGACAGCGACACCTGAGGTATATCCGCAAGCACAAAGTCAGCTTGTATGCCGAGCTGCTGACTACCGGCAAGCTGAACGATTACCTTGCAGACCTCAACGAGCACGCAGAAGCATTGTTTTCTCGGCTGGTAAAACAGCTTTCCGAAAAAGAGGGCGTTACGGAAGCCCTCAAAGCGGAAAATCAAATGCTGTGGGTGCAGAGGATGAACAACATCCGCAGCGCTGCTATGGAAATTGTTTCAAACGATTTGATTTACTGTTAGGAGGACGGCTATGAATGTCAAGCTGGACGATTATGAGGTGCGGGTGCTGATAAACGGCTTAATACAGCAACACAGGAGCTATGACGCAGAAACCAACGGTCAGATTGACGCCCTCGCCCTTCGCCTGTGCGACATTGCAGAAGCAATGAAGCCGGGGCGAAAGAAGAAAATCCCCTTTGAGCCGGTAGAAACCAGAGTGATTCGGCATTGCCTTGTTGACTGGAGAAATCGAGAAATCCGCCAAGGAAACGATGTTGCTTCGGAAGTGATAGGAGAACTGCTATGTTTATTGTGAGATTTGTTCGTAAGGATGGAAGGCCTGACGAGGAATATTACTACCATACGCTTCAGGAAGCGGAAGCACACAAGAAGCTCTTTGATGACGATGATTCTGACCTTTATGAGCGTATAGAAATCATCCCCGACTAACTGCATATTTCTGCTGGGAAAGGCTGCTGTGATGAACAGCGGCTTTTCTTTTTCGGGTAGTATTCAAGAAGTCATAAAGTTCCGTGAGTAATGGAAGAAAACAGAAATAATACGGTCTTGAAAAAAAGAAATGGAAGTGCTATAATAGGGTCTACAAAAAGTTTCGCCAAAGAAAGTGAGAGAATACCTGTGAAAGAAACAAGTAAACTAATGACGGTTCCTGATATAGCAAGGATGTTAAAAGTAACACCGCAGTATGTGAGAAAACTGATTAGCGAAGGGAAATTAAATGCGGAGAGAATTGGAACACAATGGGTAGTATCGCAGGAACAGTTACAGGCATATATTGATGAGTATGATGTCCTTATTGAGCCAGACGATCACGAAAGGCTTGATGATGATATCCCTGAAATAGTAGCATTGAGTTTTTTCTCTGGTGCTATGGGACTTGATATTGGCATGGCCCAAGGCGGAATAAAAGCATTGCTGGCTTGTGAATTTAATAAATATTGTCGTATGACTATAAATGAAAACGAACCTAATATGGCACTCATCGGAGATATCAACGCATATTCTCCGGACGAAATATTAAGAATGGCAAAAATCCCAAAGGGAACAAAAGTCGATGTTATTTTTGGAGGACCGCCTTGTCAAGCTTTTAGTACCGCAGGCGCAAGACGAGCATTAAGTGACGAGCGAGGAAATGTTTTCCTGAGATATATTGATGTAGTCCAAGCTATTAGACCGACATATGTTGTAATTGAAAATGTGAGGGGTTTACTTTCAGCTCCATACCCATACGATGATGTTGATGAGCCGATTAAGGGGGGAGCATTGTGCGTAATAATGGATCGCCTTGCTGAAGCAGGATATACCATATCTTTCGAATTGTATAATGCAGCAAACTTTGGGGCACCACAAATTAGAGAACGTGTTGTGATGATAGGCAAACTTGGCAATGAGAAAGTTAGCTATTTAGCACCGACTCACGATGAAAATGGGGCATATGGTTTTTTGCCTTGGAGAACACTTGCGGATGCATTGAAATTCTTGCCTTCCGATGTGGTTCATCATAATATTGATTTTCCGGAAAAGAGATTAAAGTATTATAGAATGCTTAAAGAAGGACAGTATTGGAAAGATTTACCGGAGAAATACCAAAAGGAAGCTATGGGAAATGTGTATTTGCTCGGAGGAGGTAGAACGGGCTTTTACCGACGAGTAAGTTACAAACGCCCATCACCAACATTGGTGACAAATCCGGCAATGCCTGCTACAGATTTATGCCATCCAACAGAGGATCGTCCTTTGAGCGTAGAAGAATATGCGGCTATTCAGGAATTTCCGCAAGATTGGAAGATTTGTGGGCCGGTGCTTGAACAATATAAACAGATTGGGAATGCCGTGCCCATTAAGTTAGGCACTGCGATTGCAAACACAATTATAGCCGATATGCACGGTGAGAAATATACTCCGCCAATAGGATACCGATATTCAAGGTATAAAAATACAAGCGAAGTTGCTTGGCGTGAACAAATGTGTGTGGCTCTAAAAAAAGCAAGAGCTGCCCATAATAATTATGAGCAGCTCACGATATGCGATGCAGTATTATCGTAATTCATTGATTTTTCTACGAGTGTTAGCGCCAACTTCGGAAGCAATTTGAAGAAGCTCGTTATAGCAACCTTCACCACCGAGTGTATCCCACATTTCGCTACCGATGAGAACCACGGAATCTCTTTTGAAGTCGAAAATACCCATTGGAGGGTTGAATGCGTAGTCCTCTCTGCGTTCTCCAAACGGATTATATGGGAGGCCAAAATATGTATGACAATTTGGAATTGCTACTGAAAGATGTAGGCAATCCTCTTTTGCAACAGCGGTTTGATCAATGTTAGGTTTTACGGTTTTCAGGCTAATGAAGTTGTCAACGCCGTCTTTTCGCCACCAAAGGTCGGAGATAACTCTTAACTCCTCAATTTGACCCGAGCGTGGAGTTGCAAGAATATGGTTCAGCGTTTGATTCCAAGAAGAATGACCTCGATGCATTCTTAAATCTTGCATATGGCGATGTATTGCGTCTTCGTAGGCTTGGTCAATCCTGATGTTGGTAATATGCTGACGTTCTGCGCTGTCAGCACCATTTGAAAGCACAACGAGTTTTGCAACCTCTTCAATAACTCGCTGCCCAAAAGAGGTGCTAAACGAGCGTTCAAACGCACTCCAAAAAAGGACATCCTCAGAAAGGAGTGCGGCGTGAAAAGGCCTGTAATCGTCATCGCGATTTGTTATTCGGCGGATAGTGTTGTCTACGCAGTTTTGAAACTCTTGTGCAATTAGATTATGATATCTCTGATTCATGATGTTCCTCCTCCATCAATAAGAAATATGCTGGGATTTGTAAAGCTTCAGCGATTTTTTGAATGTTCTCAAGTGATACATTGCGCTGAAAGCATTCAATATCGCTGATATAAGTACGATGAAGTCCGCAGAGCTCCGCGAATTTTTCTTGAGAGAAACCTTTTTCTGTGCGAAGTTTTCTTAGGTTAGTGCCAAAGGTTTTCTTAATGTTCATAGGCATAATCCTCCTATCTTAAATTATAATTATAGCTTAAAGCAGACTATAAGTCTATAGACGATAAGTGGCAAACACGAATCGGATTGTTTAAGCATCTTCCGAGCAAGACAAAAGCGTCGTAGAAATACGGCGCTTTTTTGTTACCCGGAAGCGACAAACAGCGGCTTTTGAATGGTTGGTGGTAAGGATACCAGCGCCAACACAAAGCCGCTTATATCGAAAGAAAACACCCAAAATCGCCCCGAAAACATACAACGGGGTCAGGTTTTGGGCGTTTCTGCGTTTCGGGAGCAAATCGGTAATTCGGCAGCGAAAAGGAGGTGTCCGCTATGCCCCGTATGCCGAACTATCTCAAGAGAGAATGGGCGTTCTTTCTTGATGAGCGTGGCAGGAAGAAATATAACGAGCTTTGCAGAAAATGCGAAAGGAGCTGCAAGCAGAGCTTCCGTGCCACCGTTATCCAATGCCCACACTATCTATCGAAAAGGAGAACAAGACAATGACAGACTATCCAAACAACATTCCTGCAAAGCTGGAAATCATCAAGGCAAGCGAGATCACCCCGAAAGAAGTGCGCTGGCTGTGGTATCCGTATATTCCTTTCGGCAAGGTCACACTGCTGCAAGGCGACCCCGGAGACGGCAAGAGTAAGCTGATGCTTTCTCTTGCCGCTTTGCTTTCCAAGGGAGCACCGCTTCCCTTTGCCGATGAGGACGAGAGCGGCGAGCCGATGACCGTTATCTATCAGACCACCGAGGACGATGCAGACGATACCGTTGTGCCGAGATTTAATTCGGCAGGTGGTGATGGAGACAGGCTCATCTTCATCAAGGAGGACGAAAAGAGTCTGACCTTCGGGGATGACCGTATCCGTGAAGCCGTGGAGAAGTACCACGCCAAGCTGCTGATTCTCGACCCGATGAGTTCGTATATCGGTGACACTTGCTCGATGAACAATGCCAACGAGACGAGAGCCGAGTTTAACCACCTGATTGCCGTTGCCAAGGACACTGGCTGCGCCATCGTTATCATCGCCCATATGAACAAGGCGAAGGACACAAGCCCCCTCTATCGCACCAATGGCTCTATCGACATTGCCGGTGCAGCGAGAAGTATTCTTGCCGTCACACGCACGGCAAATAAGCAGAACCCCGCCGAGCGTTATCTGGTGCAGGTCAAGAGCAATCTTGCACCGATGGGCTCCGCTATTCTCTTTGAGGTAGCCGACAAGGGCGTAAACTTTCTTGACGAGCTGGAGTTGAGTGCGGAGGACGCTTTCTCTGCTTCTGCGCCGAGGATGGGCAGACCGAATGCCCGTGAGGAAGCGGCAACGGATTTTATCCGTTCCCTGCTGGCGGGCGGTAGGCGGCTGGCTTCCGATTGCGAAGCAAAGCTTGAAGCCGCAGGCTTCAAGAAATCAACCTACAAGAAGTCCAAAAAGAAAGCCGGAGTTCGCTCTGTGAAGGACGGCTTTCTTTGGTACTGGACTTTGCCGGAGGTTGAAAAACCGATTGAGAATGGGCAGGAAGTCACGGACGAGGACGACCTGCCTATTTGATTGAGGTTTTGAGGGAGGTCAAGGGAGGAAAGCCCTTGCCCACGACATCTTTGCAGCGAAGCTGAAAGTGTCATAGTGGGTTACGCACTTTGAAAAAGTTGCGTAACCCGCACCCCCTCCCTTTCCGCTGACTGGAGGTGATGAGAATGGCGGAAGGAAATTGGAGCGTTATCCGAGTGGAGAAAATCTCCGCAGAGGGAGCGCAGAAAACCGAGCGACACAACGAGCGCAAGAACGAAAGCTACGCAAATCTCAATGTGGACACCGAGCAAATTGCCCGCAATGTTCACTTCAAGGACACCGGCGGTCTGACCTACAACGAGTATTTCCAGCGGCTCATTGACGAGGGCAAAATCTCCACAAGAGGACAGAAAGCCGGGGCAACGATCTTTAATGAGTTGGTCATTGATGTGAACACAAGGTACTTTGAGGAGCACGGCGGCTACGAATATGCCAGGCAGTTCTACGAGGAAGCTTACCGTTTCGGCTGTGAGATTTACGGCGAGGACAACATCGTGTCGGCGGTTATGCACGCCGATGAAATCAACAAGGCGGTGTCCGAAGAACTGGGCAAGCCGGTCTACCACTACCACCTGCATATCGTGGCAATCCCCACCGTCCGAAAAGAAATCTTGTGGTCGAAACGCTGCAAGGACGAAGCCCTGAGAGGTACGGTCAAGGAGGTCATCAACCAAGTTTCCCACTCAAAGAAGTGGAAGAACACCGTTCCTCTGCTGGACGAAAACGGGCAGCAGGTTATCAGCAAATACGGAAAGCCGATGTTCCGCAAGTCCTATTCTGTTCTGCAAGACAAGCTCTTTGCGCATATGACCGAAGCGGGTTTCACCGGCTTTGAGCGTGGCGTATTGGGCAGCACAGCGGAGAATTTAAGCAGCCTGGATTATCAAATTCAGAAGGACAAGGAACGACTTGCCCACATTCAGGAACGCATTGAAGCCGAGCAGGTGCGCTATGAACCTGCCCACGAAGTCCGCAAGACAATGGCAGAGATTGAGGGAATGGGACAGAAAACCATTACCGGCAAGATTGCCGTTTCCAAGGACGATTATCAACAGCTCACGGCACTTGCCAAGGAGGGTATCACAAGCCGCAGTGAAATCCAAGATTTGAAAAGCAGCGTTTCCTACTATCAAAGGCAATATTTCAATGCGTCCTCTGCCGTGGAACGATTGCAGGAACGCTATGACCGGCTCAAAGAAAAATGCCAGCCGTTTTTGCAGGCACTGGAACACTTCCCAAAGCTGGTGGAGGTCTTTGTAGAGAAGGTCAAGGAGCTTTTCAGTATCAAGGAAGCGCAGGAACGCAAGGAACGGGAGGATAGAGCAGCCGCCCGAAAAGAACAATCCAAACACCGCCGGGGCAGAAATGACTGGGAAAGATAATCCCTTCCATTACTATCCCGACTTTTTAACTTCTTCAACACTTGAATTACGGAGGTACGAAAATGAAAGACATTACAAGCACGATCACCAAGCCCCTCGCCGTCCTCGGAGAGAACGGCAAGGGCTACACCAAGGAAGCCAACTTCATTTCGTGGAACGGCAATGCCGCCAAGCTGGACATCCGAGAGTGGCATCCGAACCACGAACGCTGCGGCAAGGGCATCACGCTCACGGAGGACGAGGGCAGAAACCTCTATGCTGCACTGAAAACAATCTATGAAAAGGAATAATCTTTTTTCGGCTGGTAACGGGGCGTTCGGAAACGGACGCCCCTATTTTTACGGAGGGAGGTATGACCGTGGAGAATATGAAAACCGGCTTTGTGGAGAGAATCGGCGGCACGATTTTCGTTGTCAACGCAATGCCCGCAGAGAACGCAAAGCACACGCAGGAAGAGCTTGTAAAGGCTCTGATTACAAAAGAAGCAATGGCTTTGCAGGAAGCAGAGGTTGCCTGATTGACTTTACGCACAGCTATGCGCTTTGGAGATTTTTCAAAAAATATCTCAAAACCACTTGACAGAAGGGTGAGATGCTGCGCGCCCTTGCGCCGCTACTGCTGAAGGAGGGGTATGTGCTGCGGGTATTCGACCTCATCGACCCGCAGCACTCCGATGCGTTCAACCCCTTCTCCTACATACGGGACGCCAAGGACGTGATGAAACTGGTAAATAACCTGATCCAGAACACCACGCCCAAAAACGCCCAGCAGAGCGACCCGTTCTGGGAACGCTCAGAGGTGGCGCTGGACACCGCCCTGATGCTGTACCTGCTCTATGAAGCGCCACCGGAGGAGCAGAATTTTGAAACGGTACTGTATATGCTGGAGAACGGCGGTGCAAGCGAGGAGGATGAGTCGTATCGCTCCCCGCTGGATTTGCTGTTTGAGGCATTGGAGGACGAGGAGCCTGACCACATCGCGGTACGGGAATACCATATTTTTCAGCAGGCCGCGGGCAAAACAGCGCGTTCCATCCTCATTACCGCCGCGGTGCGGCTGTCGGCCTTCATCATCCCGCAGATCAGGGACATTACCTCCCACGATGAAATGGAGCTTTCCCTGATGGGAGAGCGCAAGCAGGCTGTCTTTGCCGTTATCCCCGACAGCGACAGCACCTTTAACTATCTGGTGGGGATGCTCTATACCTGTGCATTTCAGTCTCTGTACTATCAGGCGGACAAGATTCATCAGGGGCCGCTGCCTGTTCCTGTGCGGCTGATGATGGACGAGTTCTGCAACGTGGCGCTGCCCAGCGACTTTGTAAAGATACAAAGCACCATGCGCTCCCGCAACATCATGTCCACCATCGTTCTGCAAAGTATATCCGGTCTGAAGGCGCTGTTCAAGGATGACTGGGAGGGACTGCTGGGTAACGCCGATACGCTGCTGTATCTGGGCGGCAACGAGCAGTCTACCCACAAGTACATTTCGGAGCTGCTGGGCAAGGAGACACTGGACGTGCGGCACACCAGCACCACCAAGGGACGGAACGGCTCCACCTCCGTCAGCCGCCAGCAGCTGGCCCGTGACCTGATGACGCCGGATGAGGTACGGGCCATGGACAACCGCTACGCGCTGCTGTTCATCCGTGGTGAACGGCCTGTGATGGACGAGAAATACGACATCCTGCGGCATCCAAATTTGAGCCGGACGGAGGACGGCGGAGCCGCGCCCTATGTGCATAAGCTGGCGGACTATGCTTGCGCCGACATGAGCGCAGCATTCATCTCGCTGGAGGAATTGATCTTATTGGAGGGATTTACGGAATGAAACGATCTGTGGTGCGGCGTGTAAGCCGCATATTTCTTTTGAGCCTGTGTATCTGTATGCTGACGGCCACCACCGCCTACGCCACCGGCGGTGATCCGCTGACCATCGTCAACAACCTGTCTGATTTTATTTTTTCCATCATCAAGGCCATCGGCATCATTATTCTCGGCTGGGGCATCGTGCAGGTGGGCATGAGCATCCAAAGCCACGACGCCAGCCAGCGGACGCAGGGGCTGCTGTGTCTGTTTGGTGGCTTGCTTATTACCTTCGCCAAGGAGATCCTGACGCTGATCGGCGCGGTGTAAGCCATGGGCAACAACTGGATCATTGACAATCTCAACTATGCTTTCGGCGTATGGAACGACAAGCTGACGGAGATGTGGTCGCTGCTGACCCAATCGCCGCAGGCGTTCAAGGGCGGCACCATCTGGCAGACGATCCAGACCGTCAACGGAGCCATGCAGGGCATTGGTTACGGTCTGCTGGTGCTGTTCCTTGCCATCGGCATCTTTCGCAGCAGTGCCAGTTTCCGGGATTTTCAGCGGCCTGAACACGTTCTGCGGCACTTTATCTACTTTGTCATGGCGAAGCTGGCTGTTACCTACGGCATCGACCTGATGGTGGACATCTTTGCAGTCTGTGCCGGTATCATCTCCGCCGCTGCCGGTAGCGTGGGCGGTATCGACGGGGCAACGGTGTCACTGCCTGCGGAGATGGCGACTGCTATCGAGGATGTGGGCTTCCTCGCCAGTATCCCCCTGTGGCTGGTGACACTGCTGGGCTGTCTGCTTATCACAGTGCTGGCGTTTCTGATGATCCTCACCGTGTATGGCCGGTTTTTTAAGCTCTATTTATATGCCGCGCTGTCGCCGGTGGCGCTGGCGTCCTTTGCGGGAGAAGGCACGTCCCAGATGGGGCGTGCCTTTCTCAAAAGCTACACGGGTGTGTGTCTGGAGGGCGCGGTGATCGTGCTGGCCTGCATCGTGTTCTCGGCCTTCGCCGCCAGCGACACAGTGGTGCTGGGCGGCGGCTCGGTAGTCACGCAGGTGTGGGGCTATCTGGGCGAGGTGATCTTCAATATGCTGGTGCTGGTGGGATTGGTGAAAGGAGCCGACCGCGTGGTGCGGGAGATGTTCGGGATGTGAGAAAATATCGCCCTATACTTTCTTGCTAATTTCTGCCTTGGTATTAGCAGGAAAGGCGCCGTATCTTTGGGTTGCAAACGATTCTGCTGAGTAGTACAATCAGAAAAAAGCAAATTGATATACGAAAGGGCTTGTCATCGTGTTAATCAGATGTGCGGAGGAAAAAGATTTTCGGGAACTACGGCAGTTTTATGACCGTATGTGTGAGGTTCTGGGAGAAAAGGACTTTCTGCCGGAAGGCGATAAGGGAGGCTTTCCCTCGGACGAAATGGTCAAAAATGCGATTGCAGAGAAGGATCAGTTTATCGGCATAGAAGATGGCCAAATCGTTGCCGCGTATATCATGAATCATGACTGCGACGAGGCTTACCACACAGTTCGATGGCTGACAGATGCGGAAGACAAAGAGATGGTCGTTCTCCATGCTCTGCGAGTGCTTCCCGAATATGGCGGTCGCGGGTATTCCAAGCAATTGGTGCAGCACGCAATCGATACCGCAAGAGAAAGAGGGCTGAAATCCATTCGCCTTGACTGCATAGAGGGAAATGATATTCCGCAGAAAATGTATATGTCGTTTGGATTTGCCTATGTAGATACTGTTGAAATCACATATGTGGACATCGGAATACCGAGGAAGTTCCTTTTATATGAGTTTGCACTCTGACAATATCTTATGCATTAGGGTAACAACGAAGAAAAGCACCGGTTTCCGGTGCTTTTCTTTTGCCCAAAAGGAGAAAACACATGGAAATCAAAATCAACAAAGAAATACGCAGCTACAAGGAGACTGTCTACTTCGGCCTGACAGCGCGGCAGCTCATTTGTTCGCTGCTGGCCGTGGGTACGGCGGTGGGGCTGTACTTCGCCCTGCGGGGCGTATTAGACCGCGAGACGCTGGGCTGGCTGTGCATCGTGGGCGCTGCGCCTATGGCGGCGGCAGGCTTCTTTCACTACAACGGCCTGACGCTGGAGCAATTCCTGTGGGCGTGGTGCAAGACCAATTTTCTGCTGGCCGGCCGGCGGTTGTGGCACAGCGAGAATTACCTATACGACCTTTGGGAGAGGGAGGATAAGAAGTGAAACGACTATTCAAGGGCCGCAGCACGGAGCGGGACGCCTTCCGCATCCCACGCAGCGTGCAGCAGTCCATTCCCATCAAGCGCATCTATAAAGACGGTATTTTTCAAGTAAGCGGCAGGTTTTCCAAGACCTGGCGCTTTTTTGACATCAATTATGCCGTGGCCTCGCCGGAAAAGCAAATGGAGCTGTTTCTGGGCTACTGCGGCGTTCTCAACAGCCTGCCCATCGACGCGGGCATCAAGCTGACGCTGGTGAACCGCCAGCTCAACCGGCAGGAGTTCAGCCGGAATCTCCTGATGGCCTACCGGCAGGATGGCCGCGACTACATGCGCCGCGAGTACAACGACATTCTGCTGGACAAGGCCAGCGGCAGCAACAATCTGGTGCAGGAGAAGTACATCACCGTGTCCGTTGCCAAGCACAGTATCGAGGAGGCTCGCACCTTCTTCGCCCGTGTCGGCACCGACCTGACCGCTGGCCTGAGCCGCATGGATTCTGGTATACGGGAAATCACCCTCAACGAGCGCCTGCGCCTGTTCCATGACTTCTTCCGCGTGGGGCAGGAATCGGCCTTCGCCTTCGACCTGCAAACCGCTCAGCGGCGCGGCCACGACTTCCGCGATGCCATCGCGCCGGAGACGCTGCAATTCTTCCACGACCACTACGCCGTGGACGAGCGTGTAGGCCGCACCCTGTTCCTGCGGGAGTACGCCAGCTTCATCAAGGACACTATGATCACCGAGCTGATGGACTACCCCCGAAACATGATGCTGTCCATCGACATTGTGCCGGTGGCCACAGACGAGGCTGTATCGGAGATGCACCGGCGCATCATGGCGGTGGAGAGCGACATTACCCGCTGGCAGCAGCGACAGAACCACCACAACAATTTTTCTGCCAATATTCCCTACGATCTGGAGCAGATGCGGAAGGAGACGCGGGAGTTCTTAGACGACCTCACCGCCCGCGACCAACGGATGATGTACGCGCTGGTCACGCTGACTCACCTTGCCGACAGCGAGGAGCAGTTGGAGCAGGACACGGAAGCACTGTCTGCCATCGGGCGTTCCCACGGCTGTCAGTTTGCCACTATGAAGCACCAGCAGGAGGACGCGCTGAACACGGTGCTGCCCTACGGCCTGCGGCGTATCGACGCCATGCGGACGCTGACCACGGAGAGCACCGCCGTGCTGCTGCCCTTCAAGACGCAGGAGATCATGGACACCGGCGGCCTGTACTACGGCGTCAACGCCGTGTCCTGCAACCTCATCATCTGCAACCGCGACGCGATGCTCAACGGTCACGGTCTGTATACGGGCGTGTCCGGCAGTGGCAAGTCCATGATGGCAAAGCAGGAGATCGGCTTCGTGGGGCTGAATACCAACCACGATATTATTGTGGTAGACCCCGAGCGGGAGTATGGCCCGCTGATCCGCGCCCTGGGCGGCGAGGTCATCACCATCTCCGCCTCCAACGGCAGCTATGTCAACGCACTGGACATCTCCAAGGAGTATGGCGACGGGCGCAATCCGCTGGTGCTGAAAAGCGAATTCATCATGTCTCTGTGTGAACAGCTCATGGGCGCGGGCGAGATCGGCGCAAAGGAGAAATCCATCATCGACCGCTGCACCGCCAACATCTACCGCAAGTACATCCGCAGATACGAGGGCGATCCGCCCACGCTGAAAGACCTCTACGACGACCTCATGCGGCAGAAGGAGCCTGTCGCCCATGAGATCGCGCTGGCACTGGAGCTGTTCACCACCGGCAGCCTCAACGTGTTTGCCCACCAGACCAATATCGACACCCGCAACCGCATCATCTGCTACGACATTCAGGACTTGGGCGAAAACCTCAAGCCCATTGGCCTGCTGGTGATGCTGGACAGCATCCTCAACCGTGTCATCCGCAACCGGCAGCAGGGGCGGTACACCCACGTCTATATCGACGAGATCTATCTGTTCTTCGCCAGCCCCGGTGTGGGCGGTAAGAGCGCCATCAACAACTATTCCAGTGAATTTCTTTACAAATGCTGGAAGCGGTTCCGTAAATACTACGCCACCCTCACCGGCATTACGCAGAACGTGGAGGAGTGCCTGCTATCCGACACGGCGCGGCTGATGTTCGCCAACAGCGAGTTTCTGGTGCTGCTGAATCAGGCACCTACCGACCGTGCTGAACTGGCCAAGCTGCTGGATGCCAGCGACGCGCAGATGGATTACGTCAGTGACGCACCGGCAGGACACGGATTGATCAAGGTCGGCTCTTGCCTCGTGCCTTTCATCAATGAGCTACCCCGCGATACGGAGCTGTACCGCCTGATGACCACCAAGCCGGGGGAGCAAAATGCGTGACGTTAAGACCCGCGCCGCCATGGAGCAGCCGAAAACGCGACAGAAAAATGCTATGCCTCGCACAGTGGTGCGTATCTTGCAGCGGCACTATGCCCAGCAGAAACAGGAACGACAGACGCAGCGTCAGCCGGTGGAGTACGCCACGGAGCAGGTGCAGCAGAGCGCGACGGACGCCGCCCGTCTGACCTTCCGCGCCACGCGGCAGCTTCAGCGAAAGTATGTCCTGCATAAATATCGTGCCCAAAAGGTGCGGCAGCGGCAGGAGACAACGGCGGCGCAGGTGCGGCAGCGGGATATGTGGCGGTCAACGGAGCAGACCACCGCAGCGCAGAGTACAACGGCAACGGAGACGCCACACACCGTGACAGTGCCGCGCCAACCGGTGCAAAAACCGACTGTGCCCACCATGACCGCCGCCCAGCAGCGGGCGAAGCAGCAAACCCACCGCACCGCCCAGCGGCGGATGCTCCAACAGACGAAAGCCGCCGCCCGCAAAGCGGGGCAGCGGCTGGAGCAGATGGCGCAGACGGCGGGCAAGGCCATCCGCGCCAGTATCAAGGCGATAGCCGCAGCGGGCGGCGGTGTGGTGCTGTTCCTGCTGCTGGCCTTGCCGGTGATCGCGGTTGCGGCGGCGCTGTCACCGGCAGGTGTTGTCGCGGACAGTCACACCATGGAGCCCACCGGCGAGGCCATGGAGGTGTGGGAGCGATTGTCGGATGATCTCTCTATGGAGCGGCGTATGGTCGTCACCTACGCGCTGGCGCTGGTGGACAAGGTGGATTACTTTTGGGGCGGCAAATCGTTGGTGCTGGGCTGGGACGACCGCTGGGGCGAGCTGACGGAGGTCACAGCCGAGGGCAGCGACACCACCGGCATGGAGCAGCCCTACGGTCTTGACTGTTCCGGCTTCGTGGACTGGGCATTTTACAACGCCAGCGGCGGCGAATATGTGATTGGGCAGGGCGGCGGCGCGGCGGTGCAGCACGCCAACTGTGTGGACATAGAGTGGGACGAGGTGCAGCCGGGGGATCTGCTGTTCTATCCGGAGGATGAACACGTCGGCATCGCCGCTGGCCGCGACTGGCTGGGCCGCCTTCTGGTGGTGCATTGCGCCGCAGATACGGACGGCGTGGCGATCTCGCACCGAACTGGTTTTGAGACTGCGGCAAGACCCATGTGGTATGGGGAAGAATAGAGGGCAGAGGAATTTCCTCTGCCCTCTGTTGTTCATTCACTCCAGCGCCTACAAGAGCTGTCGAAATGAGTCTCAAATTGAGACGAATAAGATGAATAATTTTCTCGTGTTTTGAATGAGTTGCGAGTCGGTAGATTTATCGATATAATCAATACAGAAAAGGCGTGATGACATGAAACTCATAGGGGGGGGTAACATGGGGAATGTGAATTCACACATACAAGTTCCGAATGCAATACTGAAACAGTTTCGTGACGAGGAGGATCCGGAGAAGAAAGTCTGGTATTTAGATCTTGCCACAGGAGAGGTCAAGCGAAGCGCGTCAGGCAAATTGGGAACGGAAAAAGGGTATTATTCAGAGGGCATTGAGCGGTTTTGGAGTGCGACCATTGAATCACCTATCGCTGCATTGAATGCAAGGATAAGAAAATCCTGCGATGGTTGTGAAGGCAATGTTGGTGATTTTCTTCTTTCGGAGAAAGACAAGACAGCGGTTAAGCGGTATATTAAGGCCATGGCAATAAGGAGTAACCTGGCTTACGAGTCGATGATGGAAAGCAGTCTTACGGCGGATGAGTGTACCGAGCAGGAAAATCACGATGACCTGTCACGATTTGGAATGGAAGCGACAGGACAATTTGAAGAAATGCTCGGCCGTCTTGATGTTATTGTTCTGCTTAACAAAACGCTTTACAATCTCGTTGTTCCGAGAAACGGTTGGTATGCACTGTCATTTTGCGGGAGTGAAAACATTGTAGCGCCGATTTCTCCGCGATATGCTTTTTTACTATATCCAAAAGATTACCCCGAGTACAAGAATACGCAATTTGGTGCCGTTGATGATGCAGGATATATCTTGGCGATGAACACGATGGCTCTTAAGCATGAGTGTGTTTACAATATGACTTTTATTGCGTCGAAAAGTCGTAGAGAATTGGATGAGCTGCAAAAAATTTACAGAGAATATAGGGCTCAATTTGAAGCACTGAAACAGTAGAAAAGAAGGTGATAGATTTGCCCACAAGAGCCAAGAGCAGGAATGACACGAAGAAAGAGGCGGCAGAAGAACAGTGCTTCAAACTCGCGCTTGATGCGGCACGAAGGCGAGGTGGGGGCACATACAAGATAATGTCGTATTTAAATGGCCAGAATATTGATACCCGCGCAAAGAAGGATCGTCCAGACTTAATTAGACTATGCACGAACGCCAAGCATGAAGAAGTAATTGTGGGAATAGAGCATTTTTGCGTAAATCAAATGGTTAAGCGTGTAGGTGATCGATATAAATCCGTAGGCAAAGAACTAAGAGGGCATATAGATGCAACTTATGAAAAAGGCCACACGGAGTTGGAAACTACCGGAGAAGTTTCAGATGACCTTTGCCATAAATTGCTTGAAGAAAGCGTGCTGTTGGCTCAACAGGCGAACACCCCACAATATAGGGGCTTTTTGGAGGCATTTCGCATTTCTCTTGAAAAGCACCTTCGCAAAGCGGGTGAGTATCGAGCCAACATTCAGAAATTTGCTGGCCAAAAGAAAATACAGTTAGCATTTATCATAGAGGTGGAAACGGCGTTTACGCAATTGTTCCTTAATAATGGTCGAAAAACGTTCATTGATGAAACTGGCTTGTTGCCTATGACAAGCGATGTTGTTAATATACTATCTTCTATCCCGTCGGATCAGGTTGACTACATCATTCTCTATTTTACATCTGCCGCCTTCAAACCTGATACAAATGCAATTGCAATTCGAACAGGGAATATAAAGAATCAACTGAAGAACCAAAATGTGACGATATACAAATACGCAGGAATAGACAAATGCAATGACGGAGGTGTTTCTTTTACACCTCCAGAAGTGACCCATAGAAGTGAAGATGGGGAGTATCAAGCCAAATATTCATATTCCATTCCGCCATTAGATAAAGATAGAAACCAACGTATTTGGCCAGCATTCAAAACTGCATACTATGCACATAAGCGAGGAGTGCCATTTGTGGCTACACGCGAGGTGCAGGCAGCTCTATTCACATTAGGAAAATTTGTTGATCGCTTTTATGGCGTGGGTACAGATGTGGGTGTGGTTTTTCAAAAAAACGTTTCACAAGAGGTGGAGAAGCGATTTAGGGATTTTGATCGTTTATACCCGCTTCCGAAACAAAATAATGACTAAGCAGACCGTTTGTAAATGTACTTGATGGATCTATACAGTAAACAGCCATGCTTGCAGTGGAATAATTGCCACGAATGTCGAAACCCGTCTCAATTTGAGACGGGTTTCTGTTATTCCCTCGACGCCTCCAACGCGCCGCGGAGCATGGACACCATCATGTTCAGTTGCTTCGGCGTGGCGGTTTGCAGCAGCTCCAGCAGCGCATCTATGTCTTGATTGCCCTGCTGCGGCAGCACCTCCACCAACAGATACGTCGGAGAGACATTCAGCGCCGCGCACAGCGAGACGAACACCGGCAGGCTGGGAACTTTTGAGCCTGCCTCGATCTGCCGCAGGTAGGTGGCGTTGATGCTGCACGTTTCGGCCAGCCGTTCCCCTGTCCAGCCCCGCTCCCTACGCGCCATATTGATCCTCTTGCCAAGCAGCTTCTTATCCATGTGTCGCCTCCGTCTGTATGCCTAAAGCGTTTTATTTATACGCTTATAGCTTACATTTTCCTTGACGCGAAAAATAGCGACTGATAGAATATCAAATATAAGCTGATAGACTACAAAGCGGGTGAGACGATGGACAAGCCGGTGCGCTGCGCGGTCATGGGGCAGCATCCCCTACGATTCCCATGGGGCTTTGACGAAGAAGATGACCGCTGCCGAAAATTGAAAATGGAACTGGCGCAGCAGATCATGGTGCTGCGTCAGAGTGGCGTGTCGCAATTTCTTGTCGCCTGCGACTGCGGCGTAGGACTGTACGCCGCCGAGATCGTCAACGGCCTGCGGATGACCGACCGCGACCTGATGTTGCTGTGCTATACGCCCCACGAAGAACAGGCCACCAAATGGGCGCCGTATCTGCGGGAGCGCTATTTTACCATGCCGGAGAACAGCACCCATATCTCCGCCGTGTGTCCGGTAGGCACATCGGACGCGCAGCTGCAAGCCTACCGGCAGATCATCGACCTCGCGGATGTGGTGCTGTGCGTCTCCGACACGGACGCACCGGCAGCGTCCGGCGCGGAGGACGCGGCGCTGACTTACGCGCTGGCGCAGAAGCCGCTGGTGCTGCTGCACCCCACGGAACTGACCACCATGTGCATCGGGTGGTCGTTCCGAACCGGATAAGCGCAGGAAAATCGTGGCGGATGGGCGGGGATTCCCTTGCAATTCGGTTTTTCGTATGCTATACTGCCATTCGAAAAGTGAAAATAACGGACGGCGCGCCGGTCTTTTGGGAGACGGGCGGCGGAATGGGGTGAGAAGCCCCGCGAGAAGGTCACTGTGATGCCTGCTGCGACAGGCTAAGTCAGATACGTTATGCGCCGGAGCCGATTGGTTTTGCCATTCCCGAAGCCAAAATGAGAGTGCTGCGCACGGTCATTTTAGGCCGTGCGTTTTGTTTTGCACCGGAACGGACTTTTGGGACAGGAGCAGGACTTTTCATGAAGCGGTACCGCTTCATGCTTTGCATATGCAAAGCATGATCTTCTCTGTCAGCCGAGGCGGTTTGAACGGAAACCGCCGCTTTCCATACGGGGGATGGGGCCAGCCGTCCCATCCCCCGAACCTCTAAAATTCAGGCCTAATGGTCTTTTGATATAGAGAAAAATCACAAGAGAGAAAGGAAGGTCACGGAATGAAGAAGAGAATTATTTCATTCCTGCTGGCGCTGATGATGGCAGTCTCGCTGCTGCCGGTCAGCGCCTTTGCCGCGGATAATACATACGCCGTGACGCCGGACACAGAACCGTCCGTCATCGATGATGCCTACACCGTGGCACCGGATACGGAGACATCGGGCGATGCATTTGCTGCAGCGCTTGCGGCCAGCAATACGGCTGCGGTTCCGACCCTGCAGGAGGGTGTACCCCCTACGGCGGAGGCCACTGTGCTGGCAGGAGCGCCGTACAGCATCACCGAGCTGAACGCGGGCAAGGTGTTCTGGGATAACGAAAAGAATCGGCCGCTTGTTGCCGCCGAGAGTTTCTACTATCGCCGTTCCGCTGATGGCGGCAAGACCTGGAGCAATCTGCGGAGTTTCTGCTATCCCAAGCAAGATACTGGATTTTCCGGTACGGGAGTGGTCTGCGTCCTGATGGAGAGCAAGCCCGGCGACTATATGTACCGCATCTGCGCCACAACGGATGGCAAAAATTTCTCCGGGGATACATGGACGCTGACGCTGCACGTGAAGGAGAATACCGCCTATGATTTCGACTTCCTGTTCTGCGTTGGTCAGGACTACAACGGCAACTATCCCATTCTGAAGCTGTACAACGTGGTGAAGGACGCATCCGGCAAGGAGGTTCTGGGCGACGAGTTGAAGAACTGCTTCCTGTACAGCAACTATACCAGTACCCTGCCGGATGACGAGACGGAATACGATCCCGCTATGGGAAAGCTGGAGGAGAAGGACAATCTTCAGCGTTTTTATACCCATCTGTCCAGCGGCCGCTATGCCTACCGTGCCTTTGGCTATAATGAGGAGACTAAGGCTTATGACATTCCGCTGGGCGGCATGACATTGCAGCTTCCTCTGGAGCAGAACGATGTGTTCACCGGTGAAAACCAGTATGCCTACATTCTGTGCGCCGCCTATGGTGTAAATGGCACAAAGGCGGATGGCTCCAGCTTTGGTGCGGACGATTTCAAGGTAGAACTGAACTGCCCTGTGATGAACAGCACCGCGGAACTCGGCGCTTCCTTTGAAAAGGATGGTCATACCTACTATCCAACCATGGTCTTTGCCCAGAGCCGCGGCTGCCTGTATGGCATCTATGTCGGAGCCATCATGGCGGGCTACGGCTCCTCCATCAGCGCGGGAGAGTACTTTGAGATCCAACCGGAGGCCCAACTCAAGCTTGCAACACTGGAGACTGCTTCTCGAGTGACATACACGGTGCCCTCGGACGCCACCTTTAACCTCTACCGTCAGATGAACTACTTCAACACCAGAGTGGTGGAGCCGATCATCGATTGGAAGGACAACGGTGATGACACAAAATCCGCCACCTACGAGATCAAGCGGCAGACGAAGGACAGTATGGCGGGTACCGATCTCTACACATGGCGTCTTAGTGATGCGACCCACGTGACCCGTGCCGGCTTCTACCAGCAGAGCGATATCAAGGAAGCGACCTACAGCTTTACGCTGTCCTTTGACGATGGCCTTAACCCCAACAATACCCAGCGTATCTCCCATGACCGCAGCGGTCTGGGCACAGGCGCGGCTCCCCGTGATGAGGCGGACATTCAGGTAGGTCTGGATCCCACCGGCTACAAGGTGCTGGACGGTACGTCCCGCCTGCGGGCTTACCGCTTCTGGGAACTGATCAGCAGCGATACGGCCAATATTATTATCGAGCCTGACTTCCACTGGGATGTGCTCTCCGGCGACGTTACCTTTACCACTGTCAACGGCGGCAATGCCGGCGACAACTGGGCGGATGTGACGCCCGGCACAAAGGATTCTGTGATCGCCACATGGTATGACAGCATCGATGTGAATCCGAAGGATCACGCCAGCACCTGCGGCCTGTTCCCCGCCACCAGCCCCGAGCGCGTGGCCGTGTCGGTGGTGGCCGGTACGGACACCAGGCACGGTACTGCTGAAGCGGACGTGCGCTATAACCCCATCGAGGGCAACGGCAGCGCCCGTCCTTACGAGTGGGACTACAGCTTTGATACATGGTTCTATAGCGCACAGGACACCGACCCCACCCTGAACTTCACGGTCAGCGGTACCGGCAAGGTAGCTGTGGAATATGCCCTTGTGGCGGCCAATGAGGCTATGCAGACCACCATGACCAAGTACTCCACCGCTTCCGGCACCAACGGCAGCTATACCGTTCCTCTGTCCGCCTTCAACGGCTTGGGCAACGGCAAGGGCGGCACCGTTATTATCAAGATGACCGACGACACCGGCGTCAGCTACCGGTTGGTGCGGGTGGCCAAGGTCACGCTGAAGCTGGAGAATGTCACCCACACCGGCGATCCCTTCGCTCCCGGCGATACGGTGCGTGTGACCTTCAACGGCCTGTACCGCGGCATCAATAAGGTGGCTGGTACGTTTAATCCGAAGGATCTGAATGTTACCTATACTACGCCGGAGGGCGATCTGATACTGGCGGGTGCCAAGCAGTACGAGCGGATGGACACCGCCGTGCTGGAGTTCACCATCCCCCGTGCCCTCACCTTTGAGGACGGCGCCGACTCCATGAACTATGTGCTGTCCGACGGCCATATTTCCGGCAATATGTACTCCGCTTCCAATCCCTTTAACTTCATGTACACCATGACCGACCTGGGTATGCCCACCAACTTCGCGGCGCTGCTGCTGCGGACGCTATCCAGCCACCTGATGGATATCTCCATCCCCGTGCAGAAGCAGGGCTATGATGTTCGCGTGAATGTTGTGGACAAGGATGGCAAGGCCGTTGAGAACGCAGTCATTACCCTGACGAACTCCGATGGTACGGAGCTTACCCCTGTGAATGGGCTATACAAGGATTCGCCCTATGATACCTACCGTTACTATGTGCAGGCGGAGAGCTATGTCAACAACGCCGGCAGCTTTTCTCTGAGTGCCGGCAGCGCGGCACAGGTAAAGGATGGTGTCCTGACCATTACCGTTGTGCTGAAAAAGACAATGGAGGGCGCATGGGACGGTACGACCGTCACCGAGCCGAAGCTTGAGGAAGGTGTATACCAGATCAGCACCGGCGCGGAACTGGCATGGTTTGCCCAGACGGTAAACGCCAGAACCAACAATATCAAGGGCAAGCTGACCAAAGACATTGATCTGGCGGGCTTCCCCTGGACGCCCATCGGCAACACCAGCAAGGGTTTTGCCGGCGAACTGGACGGTGCGGGCTTCGCGGTGCGGAACCTGTACATCTACAGCACGGCGGACAATCAGGGCCTGATCGGCAGACTGGGTGCCAACGGCAAGGTGCATGACCTGACCGTTACCGGCTCTGTGACCACCACAGGCAACACGGCTGGCGGTATTGTGGGCTATGCCCCCGCCAAGACCTCTGTGAGCAACTGCTTGAATGAGGCAGACGTCACTGCCAAGACCTGTGTGGCAGGCGTTGTCGGTAAAACGCAGGGGAATGTCGCAAATGCTAATAACGCAAAGAATGCCCCCGCTATCAAGAAGTGCGGCAACACCGGCACCATTACCGCCACAGATGCGACGTCCGGTAACGCAGGCGGTATTGCTGCAGTGATCGGTAATTACCAAATGTTCGGCGGCGTGTTTACGGACTGCATCAATGTGGGCAGCGTCACCGCCTCCAAGAAGGCTGGCGGCGTCACTGTCACGACCAACGGGAAGAGACAGGCCGACGGTGGTGGAAACTACTATCTGTCCGGCTGCCTGAACGGCAGCGGTGATACACCGATCATCGGTGCGGAAAAGACTGCCGATGAGCTGATGGAGATGCTGAAGGATCGCACCGATCCCGTGGGCAAGGGCCTGTACGAAGCGCTGAAGGCGCAGAAGGATCAGGCGGCGGCAGATGCCGTGATCGCTAAGATCGACGCTATCGGTGAGGTGACGCTGGACAGCAAGAGCGCCATCGACGAGGCCCGCAAGGCTTACGATAAGCTGACGGCAGCGCAGCAGGCGCGGGTGAGCAACTATGCGGCCCTGACCGCCGCTGAGACGACCTACGCCAAGCTGGTGACCGACAAGGCCGACCAGGATGCGGCAGATGCCGTGATCGCTAAGATCGACGCTATCGGCACTGTGACGCTAAAGAGCAAGAAGGCTATCGACGCAGCCCGCAAGGCTTACGATAAGCTGACGGCAGCCCAGCAGGCGCGGGTGAGCAACTATGCGACCCTGACTGCTGCTGAGACGACCTATGCCAAGCTGGTACAGGACAAGGCCGACCAGGATGCGGCGGATGCTGCGATCGCCAAGATCGACGCCATTGGCGTTGTGAGCAGAGCCGCCAAGAGAAGGATCGACGCGGCCCGCAAGGCGTATGACGGCCTGACCGACGCGCAGAAGGCTCTTGTGCCCGCCAGCGTGGTCAAGACGCTGACCGACGCGGAGACGGCTTACTCCAACCTGCCGCCGCGCCACAGCTCTGATGATACGGTGGACAGCACAAAGCCTGCACAGTCCAGCCGCACCGGCGATGCAGGTATCGCCATCTACGCGGCCATGAGCCTGCTGTCCGTTACGGGCGGCGCTTGGGTCATCGGCAAGAAGCGTAAACACTAAGCGATCCCCTGATCTTCTCTATATGGCAAGGGCGGAGACGCAATGCGTCTCCGCCCTTGCCGCCTTTTTCAGCAGCGTATGTCGAAATGTGTCTCAACTTGAGACGCCTTTTCTCTCCTATGTCACTGCGAAAATTGTAGAATTGGAAACCATTTTGCAACTTCTCCACTACTTTTCGGGAAAATTTCGGGTTTGGTATTTTTTATTCGTGATAGCTACATCAGAACGAAAGCCAATAGGAGAATGATTATGAAACTCACGGAATTTTACGCCTATACAGAGCAGACCTTTGATTCCTTCTGTAAACAGGTCATCCGCAACGAGCGCACCGATGCGCTGCGGGAACTGACGCACAAATCCAAACGCGAAACCGTGTTTTCGGCCCTCACACCCGTTGAAATGGCGCGATTGTCCACTGTTGACCAGATCCCCGAAGAACCGGTGGAGTTCCATATCTGCGGACACACTGTGACCGTAACGGACGACACGTTGGGACAAGCTCTTTCCGGCCTGCCGGTACGGCTGCGGGATGTAGCCCTGCTGTACTATTTTGCTGGCATGAGCGACCCGCAGATCGGACAGCTGCTGCGGCTCAAGCCGGACACGGTGCAGCATCGCAGAGCGACATCACTGACAAAACTGCGGAAATTGTTAGGAGGTTCGTATGGGCAATAACATTTCCTATCAAACCATTCTTGCGGCTAAGGCCGGTGACCCTATCGCCATGGAGCAGGTACTGCGCCGCTATGACGGCTACATAACCATGTGCGCCCAGCGAACCATGACCGATGAGTACGGCAACCGCCGCGTGGCCGTGGATATGGAACTGAAAGGCTGTCTGCAAAGCAAACTGATGATGCAGATCATCTACAAGTTTGACCCGACCCGCCTGCCCGAGGGCGAGATCATTGAAACGGATTAGTGTTACTGATCCGTGAGAGGGCACAGTGTGCTGTGCTCTCTCACGGGCTGGCAACAGTCCGGCTATATGCCTTTCTACAACCGAATAGGGCTGATTGGGTACATTCCTGAAGCAACGAGCCGGTGAGAGGCGCGCCAAGATCGTCCGCAGGGGCGGGAGCGAGAAACGCTATTGTCACAGGGCAGCACCGTGGCAGTGCTGCCGCCATGACCTGCGGAGGGGTAAGATACTTGCGTTGGCTATGCTTCACCGCGTAGAACGCCCCGCCATCAGAATGGAGGGAGGCCGTGACCTATGAGACAGCTGCCGCTGTCGCCCATTCCGCCGCTGAAAAATACCAAGAAAATGTAAGGGGGAATTTCAATGAATGACAAGGGCAATTCTGTGTCTCCCGTCTCCCAACGAATCGTTATTGACGGGTGTACCGTTATCCTCCACTATGCCGCAAGCAGTGATCCTGCGGCAGCACACGCTGTGCAAAACAGTCTGTTTAACTTTCAAAGTTCGCCGCAGCCGTTTTTTTGCAATAACGGCGAAAGTATGAGATAATAATGGTGTAAGGTGTACCTTGAAAAATAAATAGAGAACAAAAAGTTCAAGACTACACACCGTTTTCCGGTGGGGAAATGAGGTGTATGTAACATGGAAAACGTAAAGCGAGTATATTGCCTGTACCGCGTTTCGACCGTGGGACAGGTGGAAAAAGATGACATTCCCATGCAAAAGCAGTTTTGCAGAGAATTTGTAAACTGCCATTCTGGATGGCATATTGAAAATGAGTTCTACGAAAAGGGCATTTCTGGCTACAAGGTATCTGCCAAAGACCGCGATGCCGTGCAGGAGATCCAGCGGGACGCCGTACAGGGCAAATTTGATGTCCTGCTGGTCTATATGTTTGACCGCCTTGGCCGCCGTGACGACGAAACGCCCTTTGTTGTGGAATGGTTTGTCCGCAACGGTATTGAAGTCTGGAGTGCCGTGGAGGGGCAGCAACGGTTTGACAACCACGTTGACAAGCTGCTGAACTACATACGTTACTGGCAGGCATCGGGTGAGAGCATAAAAACCTCCGTCCGCGTCAAGACCCGCATGGAACAGCTGACACAAGACGGCCTGTTCACCGGCGGCTCTATCCCATACGGCTATCGTTTGGAAAAGCGTGGCCGTATCAATAAGCGCAACAGAGAGGTCTGCGACCTCGCCGTTGACGATGATGCCGCAAAGATCGTTCAGCTGATTTTCTATAAATACGTTCACGAAGGCTACGGCGCACAACGTCTGTGCCGCTACCTGACCGAGCTGGGTATCCGCAAGGCCGATGGAAGGAATTTTCCCAACACCACCATCAATCGTATCATCAAAAATCCCATCTATGTCGGCCAACTCCACAATGGCGATGCTACATCGGAGCGTATACCCGAACTGCAAATCATCGACCAGGATACGTTTGACGCCGCCCAACAGTTGATGGCGGCGCGGGCTACCCATCACGCAGACACGCCGTTGAACATGAAAGGGCAGTCCCTATTGGTGGGCAACATCTTCTGCGGACACTGCGGAAACCGCTTGACGCTGACCACCAGCGGGCGCAAGGCCATTCAAAAGGATGGTACAGTTCGGCGCGAGATACGCTGCCGCTATCAGTGCCACTACAACCTGCGACACCCCGGCGAGTGTGACGGACAATCCGGCTATGGTGTTACAAAGCTGGACGGTATCGTGGAGAAAATCATCCGCCATCAGTTCGCACAGATCAAGATGGCCTCACAGGATGATGTGATTGCCCAGCAGCACGAAAAGACCGTGGAACTGGCGCGGGCAAGGTGCAATATGGCTGAAATGCAGTTGAGCGAGAAACGCCGCGAGTTAGAGGATTACCAAAAAGAAATCATCAAGGTTATTCGCGGGGAGAGCCGATTGAATGTTGACCTGCTGAACGAGTTGATCGACAAAGCGCAGACCGACGTAGAAGCTCTGTCACAGACAGCGGAAGCGGCACGGCAGGAACTTGAGAGCCGTACCGCAGACATGGAGACAGAACAGCAGGAATATGACAAGCTGAAAACATGGGCAGACCTCTATGACAACTGCAACTTCGCGGCTAAGAAAGTGATCGTGTCGCAGTTTATCAAGTCCGTCCGCGTTTACCGCGACTATACGCTGGAGGTCGAGTTCAACGTTTCCTTTGAGCAATTCCAGCAGTTACAGGCCGCGTGCAGCGGCGGCGCAAATGAGAGAACGAACGTCTGCATCGAGGCATAAGAAAAGCAGACCTGCCTAAACAAGTCTGCTTTCATGGTGGACCTGAAGGGATTCGAACCCTCGACCTCTCGGATGCGAACCGAACGCTCTCCCAGCTGAGCTACAAGCCCATAACGTACCATATCATTATACACATCCCGCGGCAAAATGCAAGGGGTTTTCCGCATCTTTTTTCGCGGGCGTTTCGCAGCGCTAATGTCCCCTATTATTTTTTTGTATTTCACTTATGCCGCTTTTGTGGTATACTAAGGTGTCCTGCGGAAGTTCGCCGCAGTCTGACGAGACAAGCAACTGATAATATACATATTACGAAGTAAAGGAGCATCCGCTATGAGCAGAACACTGGGTACCGTGGTACGGGGCGTGCGCGCCCCCATCTTCCGCGAGGGCGACGACGTGGTGAAGATCACCGCCGACACCGTTTTGAACGCACTGAAGGAAAACAGCATTGCCGCCCGCGACGGCGACGTCGTGGCAATCACCGAGTCCGTGGTGGCCCGCTGTCAGGGCAACTACGCTACGGTGGAGCAGATCGCCGCCGACGTGACCGCCAAGACCGGCGGTGAGACCGTGGGCGTCATCTTCCCCATCCTCAGCCGCAACCGCTTCTCCCTGCTGCTGCAGGGCATCGCCTCCGGCGTGAAAAAGGTGGTGCTGATGCTCAGCTATCCCTCCGACGAGGTGGGCAACCATCTGGTGTCCATGGATCAGCTGGACGAGGCCGGTATCGACCCCTGGCACGACGTGCTGTCTCTGGAGCAGTTCCGCGCCGCCTTCGGCGCCGTGATCCATCCCTTCACCGGCGTAGACTATGTGGACTACTACAAGTCCATCATCGAGTCTGCCGGCGCCGAGGCGGAGATCGTGTTTGCCAACCGGGTGCAGGCGGTGCTGGACTACACCGACACCGTGATCTGCTGCGATATCCACACCCGCCAGCGCAGCAAGCGCCTGCTGACCGCCGCCGGCGCCAAGCGGGTGCTGGGTCTGGACGACCTGCTGACCGCTTCCGTGGACGGCAGCGGCTATAACCCCCAGTACGGCCTGCTGGGCAGCAACAAGGCCGACGACGACCGGGTGAAGCTGTTCCCCCGGGACGCCAAGTCCGTGGCGGAGGCCATCAGCCGCGCCGTGAGCGAAGCCACCGGCAAGCGCATCGAGGCCATGGTCTACGGCGACGGCGCGTTCAAGGATCCTGTCGGCAAGATCTGGGAGCTGGCTGACCCCGTGGTGGCGCCCGGTTACACCGGCGGTCTGGTGGGTACGCCCAACGAGCTGAAGCTGAAGTATCTGGCGGACAAGGAGTTTGCGGGTCTGTCCGGTCAGGCCCTGCAGGACGCCATTTCCCAGAAGATCCGGGAGAAGGACGCCAAGGTCAGTCTGGTGGGCAACATGGTGTCCGAGGGTACCACGCCCCGGAACATCACCGACCTGATCGGCTCCCTGTGCGACCTGACCAGCGGCTCCGGTGACAAGGGGACTCCCATCATCTACATCCAGGGCTACTTCGACAACTACACCAACGAGTAATAGATTCTTCCCAATAAGCAAAGAGGCGCGGGCCATTGGCCCGCGCCTCTTTGCTTGTTTTATTTCACGCTTCGCCGTAGGGCAGTACCACCAGTGTGCCGTCTGCACGCAGGTAGAGCTTGCCGCCCTCCGCGTAGAATGTCTCGTTGTTCTCGTCGCAGGTCACAGACCACACCGGCGTGAGGATGTAGCTGCTGATGCCCGCCTCATAGCCGAAATAGCCGGTGGGCGTGGGCAGACTGTAATCCGGCTCGATGCTGCGGACATAGCGGCCGATGTGGATATGCACCGGCAGCGTCACCTCCACCGCATTGACGGGCATGGTGTACTGCGCCCGCTCCGCGCCCCGGTATGTCTCCGGCATAGCCACATACAGACCGCAGTAGGGCGCCTTCTTCAGCGTGCCGGTGAGACCGCCGATGGCGGTGACCCTTGCGCCCTGCACCGTGTCGGGGATGGTGTAGTCAATAACATCGCCGGAGCCGTCCCACTGGTAGGCGGAGGCAAAGGCTTCCCGGCCGTCCCTACGCAGGTAGAACAGGACATGGTCCCTTTCCACGACATTCTCGGCGGGATAGATCCGCAGGCTCACCAGTCCCCATGCGCCGAAGACCAGCAGCACTACGGCTGCCGCCGCACACAGCAGCCCCCGTTTCATGACACCACCTCCGTAGCTGGGACATCCGCCGTATTGGTGTCGAAGTCCAGCCCGTCGATGAACTCCTGCATACGGGTGCAGTAGCTCATCATGGACAGATAGCGGTCCTTGGTGCCGCCGTCCGCCGTGGTGGAGTAGATCACCATCTGATAGCGCCACGTCTGCGCGGTATCGGTGTCGATGGCCGCCAGCATATCGGTGTCGACTGCCGCCGCCACATCCTGCTGGGCGGCGCGGCACAGCGCCAACGCCTGCTCGCGGGTCAGATCCACGGAGAAGCCTGTGTCAGAATCCTCCACGAAGCCGCCGCGGACGGTGTCCAGCTCCTCGTCCGTCAGATCGTTGATCCCCACGGCGTAGCTGCGGGCCTGCGGCAGATTCAGGAGCTGGTTGATCTTGCGGTACGTCTCCGCGCCCTCCCGCTCCGCGATGCCGTAATCCCGTCGGATCTCCTGACCGTTCTTCATCGTGTAGTAGAAGGAGACATACAGCACACGGCTGCCATCGGTGTTTTCCGGCCCCTGCTCCAGAATGGCGCGGTGCAGGGAGGTGACAGTCTCGATGGCGGTGCTGTCCGAGGCCAGGAAGTTGCCGCCGTCACAGCGGGAGACCATGACCCGGACATTGTCCACCTGCGGGACGTCCGGCACGCGGTACTGCACGCCCAGCACGTCCGCACGGATGGCGAGGGTCAGCGCCACCATGGCTGCCGCCAGCGCCGCCAGCTCCTTCCAGCTCCGGCGGAAGACGCGGAACGTCTTTTGCAGCAGCATCTGGGCAGCCACAAAACACAGCAGTCCCATGAAGACCTGACAGAGCAGCAGCTTTGCAAGGCTGCGGGAGCCGCCCAGCACGAAGCTGCTGAGGAACAGTCCCAGCCCCAGACCGCCGCACAGACCCACGGCCCAGCGGACGAGGATCCGCAGCCACGGGAAGGCGATGGCGTCGCCCGCCGCCTCACTGGGGCGCTTGCGGTACAGCAGCCAGCCCAGCGCCAGCAGCACCAGTCCCGCCGCCGCGTAGATGGCCGATGTGGGCAGCGCCTGCGCCGACAGGCTGCGCCAGTAGACCTCGATGCCGTTGCGGGCGATATACTCTCCATCCAAGAAGCCTACGTCCTCCGCCAGCTTTATGATGGGCGTCAGCCACTGCACGAAGGGGGGATAGGTGGTGTACTGAAAGCCGAAGTAGAACCAGCGCTGCAAGAACTGCACCACGCTGCACAGAAGCAGGGCGGCGAAGTTCACCGCCACATACAGCACCGGGATGGCCAGCAGCCAGCCGGTGGCCATGGCGCACAGAGCGCCCAGTGACAGGAAGAACAGCTCCAGCAGCTCGGTCAGCAGCAGCCACTGGCCCAGCGCCGCCCAGTCCACCATGCCGAAGGGCAGCTGCGCCAGCACCGACAGCAGGAAGATCAGCAGATTTCCGGCGGTCAGCAGGCCGAAGCCCGCCAGAAAGTGGGAGAAGTACTGGGTGGTGCGCTTGACCGGCAGGGCGTGCATCATGCCCACGGAGCGGGGCGTCATCAGGTAGGCGTACACCGCCATGGGGATCACCACGCCGCATACCACCGCCAGCACCAGCGAGCCGACGGATGCGTCGACGATCACATTGTGCAGCAGCGCCTCCAGATTTTCAGCCAGCAGGCCGTCGTCATGCGGGGCGTCGTAGCCGGCGCGCAGCAGCTGGATGGGCAGGATCATCAGCCATATCAGCACATAGACGAAGCCGGCGGGCCAGAAGTGGCGCAGGTCGCTGCGCAGCAGCGTTCCGTTACAGAAGGATGTCTTTTGCGGCATAGTCCACACCTCCCAACTCATAGATAAAGATCTCCTCCAGCGTCAGCGGGATGGATTCCAGCAGCACCGGCTCGGTGATCTGCATCCGGCGCAGGATATCCTCCCGGCTTCCGCGGACGATATAGGTATATACCCGCCCCACATGGCTGCGGTGCAGGATCTGCATCTCCGCCGGCAGCACCGGCTCGGTCACGCCCGGATAGGCCACCTGCAATTTCACCGTGTTGTCCTGCAGGTCGGAGAGGCTCCGCTCCAGCAGCACCCGTCCGTGATCCAGAATGCCCACATGGTCGCACACATCCTCCAGCTCCCGCAGGTTGTGGCTGGACACCAGCACCGTGGTGCCGCGCTCGGCCACGTCGCCCAAAAGCAGCGACCACACCTGCCGCCGCATGACGGGGTCCAGACCGTCCACCGGCTCGTCCAGAATGAGGTACTCCGGCATACAGCACACCGTCAGCCAGAAGGCCGCCTGCTTCTGCATACCCTTGGACATCCGGCGCAGCATCATCTTCTCGTCCAGCGGAAACACCTGCTTCAGCTTTTCGTACCGCTCCCAGCTGAAGGCGGGGTACAGTCCGGCGAAGAAATGCGCCATCTCCCGGATGTTGGCCTGGGGGAAGTAGTACCAGTCGTCGCCGATCACCGTCATCCGCCGCTTCACAGCGGGATCCTCGTAGACCGGCTGGCCGTCCAGCAGCACCTCGCCGCTGTCCTGCCGGTAGATACCCGCCAGATGGCGGATAATGGTGGATTTGCCCGCACCGTTGGGGCCTACCAGCCCGTAGACCGCGCCGGTGGGTACCGTCATGGTCAGACCATCCAGCGCCCGGAAGCCATCAAAGGTCTTGACGACGTGTTTCGCTTCAAGCATGGCTCTCTCCTCCTTTCCAAAGCTGCAAAAGGGCCTCCTGTGTATAGCCCAGCGTTTTCAGTTCCTCCAGCACCGGCGTCAGCTGCTCCGTCAGCTCCCGGATGCGGCGCTGCTGCTCATCACCGCCCGAGGCGGCAAAGCTGCCCTTGCCCGCCACGGAGTAGATGTAGCCCTCCGCCTCCAGCTCGCTGTACGCCCGTTGGATGGTGTTGGGATTGATGGCCAGCTGTGTGGCAAGGCTCCGCACGGACGGCAGCTTTTCGTCCGGCGGCAGCAGACCTGTCAGCATCATCCGCCGCAGGTTGTCCTTCACCTGCTGGTACAGCGGCCGCCCGTCCCGATAATCCAAGGAGATCATCTGCTGTCCACTCCTTTCCATGATGTGTACTAACTGTACCGTTCGTGTTAGTACAGTTAAAATACCACGGGACACCGTGCCTGTCAAGCGTTTTTCGTGAAAACAGGGAACGCGGCTCACAGGAGCCGCGTTCCCTGTATACTTTTTCCGCCGCGGGGCAAACTCCCCTTGTCCCAAAATTTTATGTATGGAGGCGATTTTTATGGAAGCCATTGTACTGCAAAAGGCGTGCATCCAGTGCGGCCTGTGTACCTCTGTCTGTCCGGAGGTGTTCTCCATCACGCCGGGAGAACCGGCGCAGGCGATCATCGGGCCGGTGCCGGACGACCTACGGCTGGCGGTGCAGGAGGCGGCGGATGCCTGTCCCGTGGCCGCCATCGAGGTGCGGTAGGCGCGTTTCCGCGTCAGCGGGCGGCGGCGCCGATCCTCAACCCGGCCTCAAAGGCCTTCCGGTTCAGGGGCAGCAGCGCCGGTTTGCTCCCCAGCTTCCGGGCGATGGTGTCCCACACCACCTCGGCGGGGACCACCTGCGTGCAGCCGATATAGATGCCCAGCATGATGATGTTCAGCACCTTGGCGTTGCCCATGTCCAGCGCCATCTCTGTGACCGGTGCGGACACTACCTTGATATCGGTGCGGGTGATCTCACTTTTCACGATGGAGCTGTTGATGAACAGCGTGCCGCCGGGGAGCAGCTTGTAGAGGAATTTTTGCAGGCTGGGGTCGTTCATGACGATGAGATCGTCCATGCTGTCGCCCAGCGGCGCGCCGATATCGTCATCGGAGATGACCACATAGCAGTTGGCGGTGCCGCCGCGCTGCTCCGCGCCGTAGGAGGGGAAGAACGTCACGTTCTTGTCGGTGGCGTCGCAGGCGGCCTCCGCCAGAAACTTGCCCAGCGTCATGACGCCCTGCCCGCCGAAGCCGGCGACCATCAGATTCCGTTCCATCGTTACGCCTCCTCTCCGCTTCTGTCCCGGATGACGCCCAGCGGGAATTCCCTGAGCATCTTCTCCTCCAGAAAATCCAGCGCCTCCAACGGGTCAAGACCCCAGTTGGTGGGGCAGCTGGTGACGATCTCCACCATGGAGAAGCCCTTGCCCGCCAGCTGGTTTAGGAACGCCTTGCGGATGGCGTCCTTCGTCCTTGCCACGTTGGCGGGGGTGTTGCAGCTGGTGCGCGCCAGATAGCAGGGCGCGGTGAGCTGGTTCAGAATTTCGCACATATGCATGGGGTAGCCGTGCTCCTTGGGATCGCGGCCTTGGGGCGCGGTGGTGGCCTTCATGCCGAGCAGGGTGGTGGGGGCCATCTGGCCGCCGGTCATGCCGTAGATGCCGTTGTTCACGAAGATCACGGTGATGTTCTCGCCCCGGTTGGCGGCGGACATGGTCTCGGCAAGGCCGATGGAGGCCAGGTCGCCGTCGCCCTGATAGGTGAACACCAGCTTGTCGGGCTCGGCGCGCTTTACGCCGGTGGCCACGGCGCAGGCCCGGCCGTGGGGACTGGTGGTGCAGTCGTAGGTGACATACTCCATGGCAAGGCCGCAGCAGCCGACGCCGTGGACGGTGATGGTCTTTTCCAGCATACCCAGCTCCTCCAGCACCTCGCCGATGAGCTTGAAGATGGTGCCGTGCATACAGCCGGGGCAGAAGCCCACCACCATGTCGTCCCGGATGCCCTTTGTTCTCCCGTATATTTTCTCCATCATGCACCCTCCTTGTCCAGAATGGCCTTCGCCGCCGCCACCACGCGCTCGCGGCTCATGATCTCGCCGCCGCTGCGCAGGCAGGTGTGGATGGGGCAGCGATCCTTCACCGCCAACGTCACATCCAGCACCAGCTGGGCGGGAATGGACATCTCCACATCCAGCACCGCCTTCACCCGGCTGTAATCCAGCTTGTCGAAGCTGGCGTAGGGCCACGGGCTGACAGTCTTGGGCCGGATCAGGCCCACCTTATAGCCCTGTGCGCGGAGGGTGCGGACGGCGGACTTGGCGATACGGCCGCACACGCCGTAGGCGGCGATGATCAGCTCCGCGTCGTCGGCCATGAACTCCTCCACCTGCACGTCCTTCTCCCAGGTGTCGTACAGGGCGGCGTTGCGCTTGCAGCGCTCCTCCTGCCCCGACCAGCCGCCGGGGAGGATCAGGGACTTCTGATCGGCGCTGTGCCCCACCAGCGCCCAGCCGCGCAGCTCGTCCTTCAGGCGCTTCACCTCTTCGTCGGAGCGCATCTCCGGCAGCACCACCGGCTCCATGATGGTACCCAGCACGCCGTCAGCCAGGATCAGCACCGGGTTGCGGTCACGCTGGGCATAGTCGAAGGCGGCATAGGTCATGTCCACCGCCTCCTGCACCGTGGCGGGGGCAAAGACCATCATGCGGAAGCCGCCGTTGCCGCTGGCGCGGGTGGCCTGCAAATAGTCCTGCTGGGCGGGCTGGATAGCACCGATGCCGGGGCCGCCCCGCTGCACGTTGCAGTACACCATGGGGATACGGGCGCTGGCGCAGAAGCTGATGCCCTCGCTCTTGAGGCTGATGCCGCAGGAGCTGGAGCTGGTCATGGCGCGGGTGCCGGTCTGGGCAGCGCCGTAGACCATGTTGACGGAGGCCACCTCGCTCTCTCCCTGCACGAACACGCCGCCTACCTCCGGCATACGGCGGGCGAAATACTCCGGGATCTCGTTCTGCGGGGTGATGGGATAGCCGGCGAAGAACCGGCAGCCGCTGCGTACCGCCGCCTCGGCGATGGCCTCGCAGCCCTTCATGAATTTTCTTGCCATACCCACGCCTCCTTACTTATAGACCTCAATGGCTGCGTCGGGACACATACGCCCGCAGACGGCGCAGCCGATGCAGTCTTCGGGGTGAACGGCCACCACATAGGGGTAGCCCTTGGAGTTGACCTGCTGCCCCACGGCCAGCACGCCCTTGGGACAGAATTTCACGCAGTAGCCGCAGCTTTTGCAGCTCTCTGCGCGGATGGTGACTTGCGGCATGAGTTGTTCCTCCTTCTATTCGTCCAGTCCCATCTCCGGGACGGTGATGCGGGGTGTGATGCACAGCAGCGGCAGGCCGGTGTGAGGCCGCACCTGCGCATACAGGGCGTCCGGCACGGCGGCGGCCTCCACGGTGACGTAGGGCGTCAGCAGGGCGAGACCCTGCGCCAGCCCGTCCAGATACTCCTCCGCCGTGGTGTCCCGCCCCAGATTGGGGTTCAGCAGGAACCTGGGCGTCCGCAGGCGGGAGGCCCGCAGAACGGCGCTGAGCGTGCCGTCGATGTGCGCCGCCGTCCCCGACCACGGCCGGTAGGGGTTCACCACGAAGTATACGGCGGCGGTGCGCAGCAGGTGGGCGCAGCCGCCGATCAGCTTCGCGCCGTTATCGCCGCCGCCTACGTCCAGCAGGACGACGGCGCTCTCGTCCATCAGCAGCGGGAGAAGTCCGCCTGCTTGCGTGGGGATATCGGCGTACTGCTCTGCAAAATGGACGGTGACGCCGCCCGTCTCCAGCAGCGCCGCCGCGTCCCGGGCGCGCATCAGGGGCTTTGTCTGGTCCAGATCGAAGAAATGGACGGCACCGCCCTGCGCCGCCAGCGTCAGCGCCAGCTGCATGGCGATCTCCGACTTGCCGCAGCCCGCCTCCCCTAAAAAGACCAGCTTCCGCGCCGCCGGCAGAAAGTTCCCGCTCATGCCTGTGCGTCGGGAAGCACAAACTGCTTCGGGCGCTCCTGCCCCTCCAGCACGCGGCACGCGCCGGCAGCCAGCGCCTCCAGCTCGAATTCGCCCGCCATGATCTCCACCGGCGCGATGAAGGACAGCTTCTTCGTCAGATACGCGGCGACATACCTGGAGTGGGCGATGCCGCCGGTGAGGATGACCCGATCCACCTGTCCGTCCGCGGCGGCGGCCAGACCGCCGATGGCGCGGGCGGCGCTGTACAGCATCCCGTCATAGACCAGCTTGGCCTGTGCGTCGCCGTCGGCGATGCGCTTTTCCACCTCCCGGGCGTCGGCGGTGCCGAGATACGCCACAAGGCCGCCCTTGCCCCGGATGAAGTCCGTCATCTCTTTTTCCGTATACTTGCCGGAGTAGCACAGGCGCACCACCGGCTGAAGGCTGGCGCCGCCGAAGCGCTCCGGCGCGAACATCCACTCGTCGTCCCGGACGCCGTCTACCATTTTACCGCCGATGAACAGGCGGGCGGAGGCGCCGCCGCCCAGATGCAGCACGATGAGGCGGCAGTCCTCCAGCGGCTTGTGCAGCACCTCCTCGGCGCAGCGCCGCGCCATGGCGCGGCAGTTCAGGGCGTGACCCAGCATGGTGCGCCGGATCTCCGGCAGGCCGGTAATACGGGCCTCCTCCGTCATCTCGTCCACCGAGACGGGGTCGCAGATAAAGGCGGGGATGTGCAGGGGCTGCGCCAGCTCCAGCGCCAGCACACAGCCCAGATTGGAGGCGTGCGCCGCGTGATGGATGGTGTACATATAGTCCGCCATGCGCTGCTCCACCAGATAGGTGCCGGACTCGCAGGGCGGCAGCTGTCCGCCCCGGGCGCAGATGCCGTCCAGCTGCGCCGTGTCGAAGCCGTGGGCGGCCAGCGCCCGCTCAATGACGGCGCGGCGGAAGTCCACCTGCTCCATGACCCAGTGGAAGGGCGCCAGCTCCTCCCGGCTGTGGCGCAGCGTCTCGTCAAAGACCTTCTCCGCCCCGCGGAACACCGCGATCTTGGTGGAGGTGGAGCCGGGGTTGATGACCAGAATGCACTTGCTCATAGCTGTATCGGCCGGACGCGGGGCATCCGGCGCTCCTTTCCTGCAATATTCCGTCGGCAGGGGCATTTGCCGATGGGCGCGTGTTTTGTTATAGTATAAAAGACCCGCCGCTCCCGTGCAAGCGGGAATCCTTTCGCGGATCATGAAATTTCTGCGGAAAAAGCTTGCGGCGATGAAACATTTTGCCGTTCCCATGTGTATTCCCAGTGAAGGGCCCTTTCAAAACACAAGGAGATCGATCTATGACAGAGCAACAGTTTTCCCCTCTGGCAGAGCGATATATGGATACGGTGTTCCGGGTGGCGTACAGCTATCTGCGCTCCCCCGCCGACGCCGACGATGTGACCCAGGACGTGCTGCTACAGCTGTACAAAACGGACAAGGCGTTCGATGACGACGCCCATGTTAAGAACTGGCTGATCCGCGTCACGGTCAATCGATGCAAGAACGTGCTGCGCGCCCCGTGGCACAGGACGGAGGACATCGCCGACTACGAAAACAGTCTGTCCTTCGAGGAGCCCCAGTGCCACGAGCTGTTTGACGCGGTGATGGCGCTGGACAGGCGCTACCGGGTGCCGGTGCTGCTGTACTACTATGAGGGCTATCGCCAGAAGGAGATCGCCGGACTGCTGGACATACCGGAGGAAACGGTGCGTACCCGGCTGGCCCGGGCCAGAGAAAAGCTGAAGCACATTTTATCGGAGGTGCCGCAGACATGACAGAGCATGAACTTTTCCAGAAGACCTTCTCCACGCTGCACGCCTCCCCTGACACATTGATGGAGGTTCAGAAGACCATGGAGAACAGCAAAAAGACCCATCGTACCCTGCGCAGGGGCGTGGTGATCGCCATTGCCGCCGCCCTGACGCTGACGGTGGCCGCAGCCACCGGGGTGGTAACACTGATCAAGGCCAACGTGTCCCATGCCGACAAGGTGGACGACACCACCTACCACGCCTTTACCGACGATATGGACGCCTCCACCCCCACGGTGGAGGGCAACTCCGGTGAGCTCATCACTCTGCCGGACATGGAGCGCATCCCCGGTGACCGGGATACCGTGCAGCGTCTGGTGGGCGATTACCTCAGCAAGCTGGACGCCGAGCTCACCGTAGGCAGCACCACCATCACACTGGAGACGTTCCTTGTCGACGAGAGCGGCTGCGGCATTCTGACCTACACCGTGGACGATCCCGAAGGCGTATCCTACGAGGACGCAGGCTACGGTGAGGTATACAGCCTGCCGCTGGAGCCCCGCATGTACCTGCGCTCCCCCGACTACCAGCAGGGCGGCAGCGTCAACGTCAAGCTCCACGTGGACAAGACCACCAGCACCGCCACCCATCTGGACGTGGTGGCCTACTTTGCCGCCGGCGAGACGTATCAGAAGGGCGACAACTTCTACTTTACCGTTTACGACGGCGGCGGCGAGGGCCGGGAGCCCTACGCCGTGGCCATCCAGCCCCGCACCTACGCCCCTGTCCGGACGCTGACCGCCGCCGATGGCGAGGTGGTCCGCATCTCCGCCGTGGGCATCACCATGGGCAACGCCTCCCCCGACCGGGAGCTGACCGCACAGGAGCTGACGCTGCACTATGCCGACGGCACCTCCTATGTGGTGACCAGCGAGAGCCAGAACCTGATGAACTGGGTGCTGGGCTACATCTACGGCGACGGCGAGACCGCCCCCTTCGCTCACGCGGTATACATCTTCAACCGTATGGTGGACGTGGACACCATTACCTCCGTGTCCTTCGACGGCCGCTGGTTCGACTTCACCGCCGAGCAGCACATCCCCGTGCAGCTGACCTACCTGCCCTGACCGGCACGGTTTTCTGCCGAGGCGGAGGTCTTAAACAGTCAGAAACGGAGCGGCGAAAGCCGCTCCGTTTCTCATTTTTCAATGGAAAAAATGTGTGTGACCCTGCGCTCTCCCGTGGCTCGACAGTCTTATCAGCCGCAGGAGGCAAGGGGACTTGCTCGGCTTGTCAGTGCTGCATCATATTTGCCGCGAACTGCGCCGCCTCCTCCGCGATATGGGGCAGCTTTACCAGACTGCCCCGCTCGTTGGCGGTTTCCAGCAGGCAGAAGTGGGGCGGCAAAAAGAAGGACTTGTTCATGTTCAGGGAGGAGATCAGCTGCCGCGCCAGCAGGTCGCCGCCGGAGTAGCCGGACACCACCAGCCCGAACAGCCGCTTATCGTAGAACCGGCTTTGCCGGAACAGCGCCGTTAGTCGGTTGACACAGGCGGTCAGGTTTGCCGCCAGCGCGTCGTTGTAGTTGGCGCACAGCATCACCAGCGCGTCACAGCGGCGGATCGCGGGATAGACCTCCTCCACCATGGGGCCGCCGTAGAAGCAGCCGCCCTGCTCCCCGAAGTGGAGGCAGGCGGTGTAGCTGCACCCGTTGCAGTCCGCCATGGTGCCGTTGCGCAGGCAGATCTCCTCCACCTCCACCGTGTCCGGCAGGGCGCTTTTCACCAGCTCCCACAGGGCCAGCGTATTGGAGGTGCTGCGCTGGGAGGCGTGGAGCGCCAGAATGCGCCGGATGGGGGCAGGCTTCTCCCAGCCCTCCAATCGCTCGATCAGCTCGGCCACGGCGGTATGGAAGGCGGTGACCTCGTCGGTGCCGCCGATCTGCGCCTGGGTGCGGAAATTCCGCAGGGAGCCGGTGGCCTCCACCAGCGGGCGGCCGATAAAGGCGCAGCCGGACTGGTTGGCGGCGAACACCATGTCCCGCGCCACGTCCTTGGTATAGAATTCGCCCACACCGGTGACCACCAGCCCCGCCACACAGCTGTGGAGCAGCGTCAGGCTCCGGCGCAGGCGGGAGAGCATCCGGTAGTAGGACTCGTTGCAGCCGCCCTCGTCCAGCGCCACGGCGAACAGCAGCCGCCGCCCCGCCAGACCTTCCAGCCCGTCATCCGGGTCGCGGAAGGTGCTGCCCGCCGGCAGCAGCGGCGTCAGCAGCTGGCGCAGCGGCGCACTGTGACCGTTTTCCGGCAAAAGTACCGTCAGCATGGCGCATCCCTCCTCAGTCGATGGCGCGCAGCCGCGCCGCCGTCGTGTCAAGGCGTTTTTGCAGGGCATCCGGCAGCGTCAGATGCTCCACCTCGATGCCCGACGGTGTCAGGCGCTGTCGGCAGCCCATGAAAATGCCGTCCATGTATACGGAGGCGTAGTGCCACTGTCCCCGCAGCAGCGCCAACAGCGTCAGTGCGCCGGAGCTGAGAGCCGGCGCCACATAGGGCTTATAGCCCAGCTTCCGCATCTCCAGATTGGCGTGGGCCACCCTGTTCGTCAGTTCCCGGGACAGGGCATCGTCGTAGTGCTCGATGGAATTGGCCAGCACCAGATCCTCCCCGTGGGGGCCGAAGGCCCGGCCCTCCGTGAGGTAGCCTGCGAACCGCTCGTCCCTCCCGGCAAAGTACAGCGCACGGGCGTGCATGACACCGAGGCCGAAGCCCCGCACCTGACAGGGCAGCAGCCCTCCACCGTCCGATTCGCCGTTTTCGCCGCGATCACTCTCTTGCAGCACGGCGCGGCACAGGGGATCCACCGGGTCGCTGACCACGCAGAAAAGTCCCTTGTAGCCCTTTTCCCGGGCCATACGGGCGTAGACGGCGGCCAGCTCCCGGTTCAGCCCGTACTGCGCCATGCGCACGTCGCCGCCGGTGACGGAGGTGCCCGGCACCATCCGGGAGGCGCAGAACAAAAACACGTCCCCGTCAAATACCTGCTCCGGCAGGATGATGTCCACCGGCGGCATGGCCGCGCCGTCCGGCGACTGGATCTGGTTCAGCTCGAACTCCCAGCGCTGTGCCGCGCCGGGACGCACATCGCAGATGCCGATGGACGAGATGACGTCGCCGCCCATGAGACGCAGCCCCATCAGCAGGGTGCTGCCCACGTCACCCAGCGCCAGCAGGGTGACGCGCACCTTCTCCGGCAGGTGCAGCACGCCGCCGGAGGCATTGTCAAAGCCAAGGGTAAACCCGTTCATATCGTTTCTCCTTTCCCGTCAGTCCGCCGGGCGCATCCGCTTCAAAAGCTCGATATCCCCCTCCAGACAGGCGGAGGCGGCGCGGCTCACGTCGTAGGTGATGCAGCCGCCCTTGTCGGGACACAGGGGCAGCACCACCGCCTCGCCCAGCCGGTTCAGCGTCAGATTGCGGGCGTAGAGGCTTCGGAACTCCGTCTCCAGCGCCAGCAGGATATCCCGTGCGTTTTCCAGACAGCACAGGCTCAGCTCCCACGCGGTGCGGCCGTCCATGGGGGAAAACTCCGGCGCGGCGTAGGGCAAAATGCGGTTCACAGACGGCTGAAGCCCGCCGGGAAGCCGCTCAGTGCGGCGGACGGTGTCGCCGCCGATAAAGGGGTACAGCGTGGATTCCACGAACCGCATCCGCAGGTTGGGCAGGAAGTAGATGCCGTCCACCGGATAGCCCAGCTGCTCCATAAGATCCCGGCCCACGCCGGTGAGATAGCCCACCAGCACCTGATCCACCGGTGTGCGCGTCTCCTCCAGCAGCGGTGCCAGACGGCGGATGCGCTTGCCGTCGTGGAGCATATCGTCCACCAGGATCACCGGCCGGTCGAAGGCGCGGATGGTGCGTACCTGATCGGCCAGCGGCGAGTAATCAGGGTAGGCCTCGATGGAGTAGGCGCTGAGATCGGGCTCGTAGACCTTGTCGGTACGCAGCGTCTTGGTGACGGTGTTGGGCACCGCCACGCCCCGCAGGATCTTGCCGTAGGGTACGCAGATATCGGGGCCGAGGACGCGGGGGGTAACGGGCGCCGCCGGTACGCCGTTGCGCTGGGTGATGCGCTGGAGCAGCCGGTGGTAGATGACGCCGGCGGACAGACTCAGCACCAGCGAGCCGGGCTGGAGGCGGGTCAGCGCCGCCTGTAACCGCCGGTGGGCGGCGGCGACGGCGGCCACCACCTGGGGCGCTGTGTTCAGCGGCGCCTTGATGGCAGTGTCCACGTTGCGGCTGAGGACGATGGGACAGCGCATATCCACACCCAACACGTCATAGCCGTCCCGGTGCTGGATAGGGACAAAGCCCTGCAGCTGCATGAGCTGCCTGCCATAGCCGGATACGGCGCCCTCCAACGGACAGTACAGCGCGTAGGTATACTCCCGGCTGAGGGCGGTGGTCAGCACCTCCGTCAGCAGGAGCTGGCCGAAATCCAGCTGCCGCTGGCCCTTGGGGACGAACAGACCGCTGAGCAGCAGGGTGCGGCCTCCGGCGTTCTGGCGGACGATGCCGCTGAGGATCGGGTCGTTCAGCCGCGCAAACAGGTGCTGGGAGTCCAGACAGTGGTAGGACGCGGCGCCCAGCACCTCGCCGCTGACGCCGTCACACAGCAGCATGAGCTCGTCGCCGCTATCCGTCAGACGGCGGCGCATGGCGGCGGCGGAGGCGGGGAAGATCCGCCGGAGCAGGGTGTCTGTCCGCTCCTCCGGGCCGGAGCAGGAGATGAAGGTCAGATCCTCCGTCCGCAGCACCGGTTTATCCTGCGGCTCCCGCAGGTACAGACCCTGCCGGTAGATGAACTCCTGCGCCATGGGGTCGATGAGGTTGGACACGTCCCGGTTGGCGTCCACCGCCTCCCGGATGCGGGTGGAGCTGATCTCCTCCAGCTGGGGCGGCAGCGTCAGCTCCACCACATGGCCGGTGATGCAGCGGTAGTCCGCCGGCTCGGCGCCCGGCTCGGTGCGGCGGAAAATCACATGGTCAAAGGTGTGGATGGAGTCCGCTGTGGGCGCTTTGCGGTAGGAGGAGGCATGGGCCACCACGTCGCTGCCCACCACGATGGAAACGCGCCGTCCCGGAAATGCCTGCCGCAGCCGGCGCAGGTTGTCGGGATTGGCGATGTTCACCGGGAAATCCTCCGGGAAAAGGTGGACGTGGAACTCGTTGGCCACGGACATGGCCGCGATGCGGCGGCGAATGCGGGTGGGCTGTGTGCGCTTGGACCAGGAGAATTCGTCGATGGCCAGCAGCACCTCGAAGCCCGCGTCCCGGATAGCGCGGACGATGCCCTTGTGGGACAGGGTGAAGGGGTCGAAGGTGCCGGGGAAGAACGCCACAGGCCGGGGCGCGCCGAAGTCAAAGCCCTTCCGGAACAGCTGTTCCTCCGTCATGAAGCGATAGAGCTTGCCCAGCATGGCGGCGCGATAGTAGAACGTCAGCCCGTCGTCCGGCTCCTCGTCGTAGGCGGCCAGCAGCTTGCGCTCCGTCAGCACAAAGGCGCGGCACTTCTCGTGATCGCCCAGCTCCACCGAGCCGAAGACCCGGCGGCCCAGCACATACAGAGCCTCCTGCCGCACGGCGTTGTCGATGCCGTACAGACCCCGCATCAGCATGCCCAACAGCCGCTGACGGCGGCGGCGATAGGCGTCGTCCGTCTCCGGGAAGCGGGTACGGTAGGCATCATACGTCTCGTAGATGATGCCCACGGTGTCCAGCACGGAGGCGGCCACCCGGCTGTCGAAGGCGCTGAGGTTGACCCACAGGTCATCCAGCACCTCATCCAGCTCGGCGGGGGGCAGCCACAGGGCAAAGCGACCCAGATAGTCGGGGATATATTTGGTGAATTCCTGCTGCCCCAGCTCCAGACCGCGGCACAGCTCTACCGCCACCTCGTTGCGCTGATCCACCGTCAGCCGGGGCGCCAGCTCCAGCAGGGCGCTGCCGGCGCTGTGGCGCACGGTGACACGGTCACTGACCTTGATGAGGTTGGACAGATGGGTGGCGATATGCAGCGCGGGGCTGCTGCCGCTGCGGGCAAAGTCCGTCAGCAGACGGATATTGGCCTGCTTGGTGATCCACGGCGTGGCGGTTTTCAGGTTATCCAGAAAGATCTCGGATACGGCGTCATCCGGCAGGGTGATGGGGGCGCCGTCCCGCAGCACGTCCTCCCGCAGCAGCCGGAGGGTAGTGCTGCCGCCGCAGTCCATGCGCGCCAGCACCCGCAGCGCTCCGGCGGATCGGGGCGACGAGCGGCGCAGGCGATCCAGCAGCAGCACGGCGGCGGTACGCACCTGCACGTCCTGCCGGGCAGAGAGGGTCTCCGCGAACCGCAGCAGCAGCGCCCCGTGGCGGGCATACACCGTGTCCGGCAGGGAGACCGCCGCGTCCAGAAGCTGGAACGCCGTGGCGTCATCCAGCTGGTCGGGGCGGCGGTAGTAGGAGAACAGCGGCGTCAGGAAACGCTCCTCTCTTCCGGCGGCGTGCTGAAGCAGGGAGGCGACCACGAATTTCAGGGTATAGCCGATCCAGCGGCGGTGCTGGGGCATCAGCTTGTGATCGGGATAGATGATCTTGTCCAGATACAGCTTCCACTGATCCAGATCGGTGACGCCGCGTGGGTCGGGACGGCTGCCGGCGGGACGCTCCTTGGCGTAGCCGGCGTGGAAGCCGCCGATGATCTCGCCCAGCAGCGCCGCCGCCTGTCGGCGGATGTCGCCCTCCCGGTGCATCAGCAGCTCATAGAGGAAGGCCAGCGTCTGTACCTTCTGGGGAATGTGCAGGTACAGGGAGTAGGATTCAAATACGCCCAGATAGGCGCGGAGACGACGCCAGTTAGTCTCGCCGCGGGCCAGCTCCAGCAGTTGGGCAAAGCTGCGCTGGCCGGTGAGACGGCTCATCAGCTCCATATTGTGTCCCACGCACTGCATGGTCAGGGCGTGGAGCGCCTCATCATCAGTCATGAGGGCGGTCTGCTTCTCCGGGCGGGGCGGCGTGTCATGCCCTTGCAGCGTCACATCCACGCCCCTGTCGACCATGAACTGCTCAAAGTCACGCAGCCGGGCGTAGACCCGCATATACCGGCATCGCTTGGCGTCGTCCACGCCGTCCAGCTTGGACAGGATCACGTCAAAGGCCTCCGCCAGCGAGGAGATGCGGGTGATCTCCCGCCCGTCGGGATCGCGGCTCTGCTTTACCCGGAAATCCGCGTAGATCAGCAGCAGCGATTCCACCGACAGATAGTCCGGCTCCAGATCCCAGACGGAGTGGTTGGCGGCCACATGACCGATGTCGGTGATACGGCGGCGGCGGAACCACAGGTCGGTGTAGTAGTAGTGCAGGTAGGGTACCCGCTCGCCGGGGCGGCAGCCGAACTTGCCGATATCGTGTCCGGCGGCGCTGCCGGACACCAGCGCCAGATCCAGCGGGATACCGGCCCGGCGCAGGCCGCGGGCGGCGGTCATGGCCACATGGTGGACGCCGGCGATATGCTCCAGCGTGCGGTAGGGTGTGGCCTCCAGCCCCAGACGCATCAGCTCGTAGACGTACTCCCGCTTCCAGCTCCGCAGCATCTGGCCGAGGCTGGCGACGCAGGAACAGCCGGATAGCTCCTCCTCCGTGGGGAAGTCGAAGGTCCATGCCGGGTCGCGGGGCAGCAGCTCATCCTCCGCCGCAAACAGCACCTGTAGGACAGAGAGAAGGAATACGGCTCCGGCGGCGCAGGACGTGTCCGCGTCCTCCTCTGGAAACAGCAGGCGGCAGGCGAAATCGTAGGCGTATGCCAGCCAGCCCCGCGCGGGCTCCTGCCCACCGCTGAGGGCGTCCAGCTCCGGGCGGCACAGCGCCAGCACCTCGGCGCAGCGCAGCCGTACCCCGTGGAACAGCGGGGCAAAGCGCTGCATATAGTTCTCCGCCTCCAGCGCCCGGGCAAAGGACTCCCCGCCGGGGAGCCAGTCCGCCGCCGGGCGGTTGGTCAGGCGGCGGCGCAGAGCGCCGTTCATCTGCCGGATGCGTTTTTTTGTCATGGCGATCCCTCCTGCGTCAGAGGCGCACCGCCCGGAAAAGCTCCGGGCGGCGGCAGTTTTCATCAAATATTTTATGCCATGAGCGCAGGCGCTGTCAACATTTTCCCGCCCGCAAACTTATACAGCCCTTAAACTTTTGTTCATGCTTTATTCACATTTGCGAAAAAGGGGCATGGTATGATAAAAGCGACTTTTTTTCGGCGGATATACCCACGTTTTGCGGAACATTTTTCCGGGGCGCTCCGTCATAGAAGTATGTGAGATACTGCGGCGTGCCGCAGAGGAAAAGCAAAGGAGATATAGAAAAGATGAAGAAAGCTGCATTCATTCTGGCGCTGGTCATGCTGCTGGGCGTAGCGGCCGGCTGCGGCGAGAGTAACGGCGAGGCATCCGTCCAGTCCGTCTCCATGATCTGCGGGATCGGCACCGCCGGCCTGACAGACCGGTTCGCAGGTGTGGTCAGCGCAATGGGCGAGACAAATATCAAAAAGGACGACTCCCTGACCATCGGGGAGATCAAGGTTAAAGTGGGCGACGCCGTCAAGGTGGGCGACGTGCTGTTTACCTACGACATGAGCCAGCTTGAGATCAGCCTGGAGGAGGCGCAGCTGGCGCTGGATGATCTGAAGGACACGCTGGCCGACAAGGAGAAGGAGAAGGAGCAGGCCGAGGCCGCGTTGAATGAGATCGAGGACGACACCGAGAGAAACAAGACCCTTGGACAGATCCGCCAGATCAATCTGGATATCCGCACTACCAACCGCAGCATCACGGAAAAGGGCCGGGAAATCGAGAAGATACAGAACAATATGAAGAACAGCTCCGTCAAGGCGGAGGTGGAGGGCGAGGTCAAGAGCGTCAATCCCAACGGCGGCACCGACGACCGGGGCAACGCCCTGCCGCTGATCTCCATCGTCCAGACCGGCGGCTTCCGGGTCAAGGGCTACGTCAATGAGAGCAATGCGTCGGTGCTGAACGAGGGCGCCAAGGTGGTCATCCGCGCCCGCACCGGCAATCAGACCTGGAGCGGCGCCATCACCAGCATCGACTGGAACAACCCGGCGCAGAGCGGCGGCAGCAACTACTACGATGGCGGCTCCAGCGACACCGGCACCTCCAGCAAATATCCGTTCTATGTGGAGCTGGACAGCAGCGACGGACTGCTGCTGGGCCAGCACGTGTACATCGAGCCGGATCTGGGCCAGAGCGACAGCCCCGCCGGCATCCAGCTTCCGGCCGGCTTTATCAACGACGCCGACACCTCTCCGTGGGTGTGGGCGCAGGGCAGCAACGGCAAGCTGGAGAAGCGCAGCGTGACGCTGGGCGAATACAACGGCGAGCTGGATACCTACGCCGTGACGGACGGCCTGACGGCCTCGGACTATATCGCCTACCCCGACGACACGCTGAAGGCCGGTATGACCTGCGTCACCTATGACGAGAGCACCTTTGAGCCGGATGACAGCGTCACCACCCCGGGCGGCGACATGGACGGCATGGACGGCATGGATAGCATGCCCGGCGGCACGGATGGTATGGACGGTGGCATGGATGGCATGGACGGCATGACCGGCGGCACGGACATTCCGGAGGATATGCAGACCGCGGATGCGCCGGTGGAGGGTTGAGTATGATCCTTGAAATGCGCGATATCTGCAAGGACTACCCCATGGGAAAATCCGTGAACCACATTCTCAAGCACATCGATCTGGATGTGGAGGCGGGGGAGTATCTTGCCATTATGGGTCCTTCCGGCAGCGGAAAGACCACGCTGATGAATCTCATCGGCTGCCTGGACGTACCTACCAGCGGCAGCTACCTGCTGGGCGGGCAGGACATCACCAAATGCACCCCCAAGCAGCTGGCGGAGGTGCGGAACAAGCAGCTGGGTTTCGTGTTCCAGTCCTTCAACCTGCTGCCCAAGCTGACGGCACTGGAAAATGTGGCGCTTCCCCTGCTGTACGGCGGCGTGAAAAAGGCCGAGCGGCTGGAGCGCGCCCGGGAGGCGCTGGAGACGGTGGGGCTTGCCGACCGTGTGGACCACCGGCCTGACCAGCTCTCCGGCGGCCAGTGCCAGCGTGTGGCCATTGCCCGCGCCATCGTGGGAAAGCCCCAGCTGCTGCTGGCTGACGAGCCCACCGGCGCGTTGGACTCTGCCAGCGGCGCGGCGGTGATGGAGCTGTTCCAGCAGCTCCATGACAGTGGCTCCACCATCATTATGATCACCCACGATCAGGGCATCGCGCAGCATGCCCACACCATTATGAACATCCGCGACGGTGTGCTGTCAGGAGGTGCGTTCCATGAATAAAACCCTGAAAAAGACGCTGCTGATCGCGGGCATTGCCGTGGCGGTATGTGCCGCCGTCTGGGGCGGTCTGACGCTGGCGCGGAACGCCCAGCGGGGCGACGTCAACGTGTATCAGGTATCCGATTTTGCCATGACCGACTACTGGGGCGACACCGCCAACACCAGCGGCACCGTGAGCACGGATAAATTACAAAAGATCTATATCTCCGAGACCCAGGAGGTCAGTGCGATCTACGTCAAGGAGGGGCAGAACGTCAAAAAGGGCGATAAGCTGCTGGCTTACGACTCCTCCCTGTCTCAGGCGCAGGTGGAGCAGGCGGAGATCGATCTGGACACGGCACAGCTCAACGCCAAGGCCGCCAAACAAAATCTGGAGCTGTACAAAATAGCGGAGGACAAGGAAAAGCTGCAGATCGAATACGACACCCAGTACGCCAAGCTGGAGGCTCTGATCCAGGCGCAGGACAAGGAGGCGGGCCGCTACGAGCCTGTGAAGGAGGGTCTGCTTTCTGTCGAAGGCAGCAACGGCAAAACAAAGTCGACGCCGCTGTACTATCAGATGCTGGAGGACAACGGCACGCAGGAGTACTACCTGACGGACGAGTTCATCCGCACGAAGATCCTCAAGCACCGCACCAGCGCCTATGTGGTGCTGGTGGAGAAGGCGGGCAACGTGAACAACGGCGCCGTCACCTGCTACGGTATGTACCTTGTGGCAGATGACACCGCCGCACCGGTGAAGCTGAAGATGCTCAACGACCTGCCGCCCTACGAGGACGCCTACTCCACGAAGAACACCAAGGAGATCAAGGAGGCCAGAGAGAAGCTGGACAAGATCAAGGAGCTGCTGGATACCTCCCTCACCAAGGAGGAGCTGAAGGCGCTGATCGCCAGCACCGAGAAGGAGGTCTATTCCACCCAGCGTGCCGTCCGGCGGGCGCAGATCGAGCTGGATAAGAAGAAAAAGGAGCTGGGAGACGGCAACGTGTACAGCGAGATCGACGGCGTTGTGAAGGTCGTGCGGGACGCAAAAGAGGCCTTCAACAACAGCGAGCCTGTGGTGGAGGTCTCCGGCGGCGGCGGTTACTACGTTACCGGCACCATCGGCGAGCTGGATCTGGGTACCGTCAAGATCGGCGACACGGTGCAGATCAGCAGCTGGATGACCGGCGCAAGCTGTGAGGGCAAGATCGTGGAGATCAGCGATTTCCCCACGGACAACGGCAGCTCCTGGGGCGGAGACTCCAACAGCAACGTGTCCTACTACCCCTTTAAGGTATTTGTGTCCGAGGACGCCGACCTGCAGGCCGGCGACTATGTGGATATGTCCTATCAGAAGACCGTGGCAACCGACGGCCCCAGCCTATACCTGCAAACCATGTTCATCCGCTCCGAAAACGGCAAGAGCTATGTGCTGGCGCGGGGTGAGGACGGCAAGCTGGAGCAGCGCTGGATCCAGACGGGCCGCGACCTGTGGGGCAGCTACACCCAGATCCGCGGCGGCTTGACGGTGGACGATTATGTGGCGTTCCCCTACGGCCGTGACGTGAAGCCCGGCGCCGCCACGGTGGAGGCCACGGCGGATCAGCTGTACGGCGGTATGTAAGGAGGGCGAAGGTATGTTAGAAAATATCAATCTCGCCTTTCAGGGCGTTTGGAGCCACAAGCTGCGGTCATTCCTGACCATGCTGGGCATTATCATCGGCATTGCCGCCATCATCACCATCGTGTCCACCATTCAGGGCACCAACGAGCAGATCAAGGAGAACCTGATCGGCGCAGGCAACAATGTGGTGCGTGTCCAGCTGACGCAGGACGGCAATCAGGTGGAGCTGGGCTATATGGCGCTGCCCGAGGGCGTCAGCGTCATCACCGAGGAGATGCGCGATGAGATGAGCAAGCTGGACAGCGTGGCGGATGTGGCGCTGTACCACCAGCGCCAGTGGCCCGACGGTGTGTACGTGGGCAACAACTCCTTCAGCGGCAACCTGTACGGCATCGACAGCCACTATCTGGCCGCAGCGGACTATGCTGTCAACTATGGCCGGGGCTTCAGCGCGTCGGACTTTGCCGCCTGCCGGAAGGTGGCGCTCATCGACACCAAGACGGCGCAGAGTCTGTTTCAGGGTGAAAACCCCATCGGCGGCACCATGGAGATCTCCGGCGAGCCGTTCACCGTGGTGGGTGTGATCTCTCCGCGGGTGACCTCCGAGCCGGTGATCAACAACCTTAACGACTACTATATGTACACCGGCAATACCTCCGGCACGGTGTTTATCCCTGACAGCTGCTGGCCCATCGTCTATCGCTATGACGAGCCCCAGTCCGTGGCGGTTCGCGCCACGTCCACCAACGATATGACCACCGCCGGCAACAACGTGGCGGAGTACCTGAACGGTCATGTTATCTCCGGCGACACGTTCAAGTACCAGTCCAAGGACCTGCTGGAGCAGGCCAGCCAGCTGCAAAGCCTGTCCGAAAGCTCCAACAAGCAGCTGATCTGGATCGCCGCCATCTCTCTGGTGGTGGGCGGCATCGGCGTGATGAACATCATGCTGGTGTCGGTGACGGAGCGTACCCGCGAGATCGGCCTGAAGATCGCCATCGGCGCCCAGCAGAGCCGGATCCGCTGGCAGTTCCTGACGGAGGCGGCGGTGCTGACCAGCATGGGCGGCATCCTGGGCGTAGGCTGCGGCATCGGCCTTGCGGAGATGATGTCCCATGTCATGAGCACGCCGGTGGCCATCAGCGTACCGGCCTGCATCATCGCCGTGGCCTTCTCCATGTGCATCGGCGTGGTATTCGGCTTCGTACCGGCGGTGAAGGCCTCCAAGCTCAACCCCATCGAGGCGCTGCGCCGCGAATAAAAAAACACACAAAAAAGAAAGACCTGCCCGGCAGGTCTTTCTTTCTTGCTTTTTTCAGCGGGTGGTAGGCGGCGGCGCGTTCCAGCCGTCGGGGAAGTTTGCCAGCACCCAGCGGCGGGTGTGGTCGATAAAGGCGCGGGTACTGTTGGACAGGGCGTTTTTGTCCTTGACGCAGACGCCGATGTTCCGGTAGAAGGGCTGGGGCAGAGAACAGGCCACCAGCGGGTAGGCGCAGCGGTAGAGCATCAGCTCCTCCATGATGCTGATGCCCAGTCCGTTGGACACCATGGCCAGAATGGTCTGGTCCTGCTGAACGGTGTACTGGATCTTCGGCGTGATGCCCAGCGTGTCGAACACCGCCTGTATCTCATAGTCGTCCCCCTCGTCCAGCAGGATCAGGGGGTACTTCTCCAGTGCCTCCGGCGGGAAGGGGTCGGCGCCGGCCAGCGGGTGTCCGCAGGGAACGATGACCTTCCACTGATCCTGCTGCAAAAGCCAGCAGTCCAGATACTTTTCCGCCGGGGCGGGCAGGCTGATAAAACCGCAGTCCGCCTGCCCCTTGAGTACCCAGTCGCTGATCTCATTGTTGAAGTTGGAGGGCAGCAGCTCAAATTCGATGCGGGGGTACAGCTCCTGAAATGTCTTGAGAATGTTGGGCAGCCACTTTTCCGACACGCTGGTGAAGGTGGCGACCTTCACCAGACCGGTTTCCATCCCTCGCAGGTCGGCGGCCCGCTGCTCCAGCTGGTGCTGCATGGCGCACATCTTCTCAAAATAGGGCATCAGCGCCCGGCCATCCGCCGTGGGGGTGACACCGCCGTGACTGCGGATGAGCAGGGAAACGCCCAGCTCCTCCTCCAGCGAGCTGATGGCATGGCTGATGCCGGACTGGGTAAAGCTCAGCTCCCGCGCCGCCGCTGTAAAGCTGCCGCGCTCCACCGTTTTCAAAAAGATCTGGTATTTTGCCACGCTCATGCGCCCACGCTCCTCTCTTTGCGCCAGTATACCACACCGTGTTGTGCGGTGCAAAGTATTTTTCATGATTTTGATGAATATGATGCGTTTTACAAATTGAATATTGTATGATACAGTAAAGATACATTAAAGAGACGTTAAGAATTCAACAGAAAAGGAGGCGCTGAAGCATGGGTCCGAATGTTATGTTGGCAGCTCTGGCCGGTCTTCTTCTGGTGGTCGGCATCGTCAGCAGAGTCACAGACAAGTAAAACTTTTCTTTTCCCGTTGTGTATATCCCGCCCGGAGGGACCTCCCCAAGCCTCCGGCACGACAGTCCCGCGCAGTGCGCGGGGCTGTCGCTTTTTCCGGGGAGGTACGGCAGAAAAGAAAAGCTTCCTATATCATTCCGTGTTTTCTTGTGGTATAATCGCCGCAGAACGGCTGCCGCATAAGGCGGCCGCAAAGAAAAAAGAGGTATCGGGACATGACACAGAAAAAGACGCATACGCTGTCGCTGCTGGCGGCACTGACCTCCGCCGTGATCTTCGGCATGAGCTTTATGTTCTCCAAGCTGGCGCTGGAGGTGGCGGCGCCTACGGTGCTGCTGGCCTTTCGGTTCACCGTGGCGGTGGCGGCCATGTCGCTGGTCATCTTAGTCAATGCGCTGGTAGGAAAGCTCCGGGGGCGGCCGCTGTTCGCCTTTTCCCTGCGGGGCAAGCCGGTGTATAAGCTGGTGCTGCTGGGCATCGTGCAGCCGGTGGCGTATTTTATCTTCGAGAACTACGGTATCCTGTACACCTCCTCGGCGGTGGCGGGTACCATCATCGCCGCCGTGCCGGTGTGCTGCATCCTCATGGATGTGCTGGTGCTCCACGAGCGGGTGACGCTGAAGCAGGTGCTGTGCGCGCTGGGCGCCATCGGCGGCGTGGCGCTGATCTCCGTGGGCGGCGCCATGATGGTCTCCGCGCTGGGTATGCTGTTTCTGGTGCTGACCATGCTCAGCGATACGCTGTACTACGGCATCAGCCACAACGCCGCCAAGCGCTTCACCCCCTTTGAGATGACCTACGTCATGTTCATCGTGGGCATGGTGGTGTTCATCCCGGTGGGACTGATCTATGCCGGCGGGCTGCACAGCCCCCTCATCACCGGGCCCATGCACGACGGCGGCTTCTGGGTAGCGGTGCTGTATCTGGGGCTTTTGTCCTCGGTGCTGGCCTACGGCCTGCTGAACTTCGCCAACAGCCATCTGTCCGTGTCGGAGACGTCGCTGTTTTCCAACGTGACAACGGTGGTATCGGTGCTGGCAGGCGTGGTGCTGCTGAAGGAGCCGTTCAGCGTGTGGCAGATGCTGGGCGTGGCGGTGATCCTGGTCTGCGTATTCGTCGCCAACGTATCCGGCGGCAAGGAAGCCTGACGATTTTTACAGGAGGTGCTGCGATGTATAAGAACGAGACGCGCTATGCGCTGATAAACGGCGTCCTGCTGGACGGGACGCGGGACATGACCCCCCAGACCGGCAAGATCGTCTGTGTGGAGGGCGGTAAGATCGCCGCCGTCACCGACGGCCCTGTTCCTGCCGGGTACGAGCCGGTGGATCTGGCGGGACGATACGTTCTGCCGGGACTGATCAACCTGCACGTACACCTGCCGGCCTCCGGCAAGCCGAAGAAAAAGCCCTCCGACCCGAAAAAGCTGGTGAAGCTCATCACCTCCAACGGCCTTATGCGCCGGGTAGGCGTCAAGCTCTGCGAGAGCTACGCCAGGACAGAGCTGCTCAGCGGCGTCACCACCATCCGTACCGTGGGCGGCGTGGCGGACTTCGACACCATCATCCGCGACAGGGCGGCGGCAGGCGAGATCCTCAGCCCCCGGGTGGTGGCCTCCAATATGGCGGTATCCGTACCGGGCGGCCACATGGCCGGCTCGCTGGCCTATGAGGCACGGACGCCGGAGGAGGCGGCGGCCTATGTGGAGCGGATCGCGGCGGAAAAGCCCGACCTCATCAAGCTGATGATCACCGGCGGCGTGATGGACGCCGAGGTGGTGGGCGAGCCGGGCGTCCTGCGGATGGAACCGGCACTGGTGAAGGCCGCTTGCGACAGAGCCCACGGGCTGGGCATGAAGGTAGCTGCCCATGTGGAGAGCCCGGAGGGCGTCCGGGTGGCGCTGGAGAACGGCGTGGACTCCATCGAGCACGGCGCCAAGCCGGATGAGGATATCCTGCGCCTGCTCAAGGAGCATGGCGCGTTTCAGGTGGCTACCCTCTCCCCCGCCATCCCCTATGCGCTGTTTGACCGCAGCGTCTCCCACGCCACCTACGAGCAGCAGGAGAACGGCAAGGTGGTGCTGGAGGGCGTGATCGCCATGGCCCGGGCGTGTCTGGAAAACGACATCCCCGTGGGACTGGGCACCGATACCGGCTGCCCCTATGTCACCCACTACGATATGTGGCGGGAGCTGTGCTACTTCGTGAAATACTGCGGCGTGACGCCCGCCTTCGCGCTGCACAGCGCCACGCTGCTCAACGCCCGGCTGGCGGGCATCGACAGCGTCACCGGCTCCGTGGAGGCGGGGAAGGCCGCCGATCTCATCGTGTGCGACCGTGATCCGCTGGCCGATCTGTCGGCGCTGCGGAGCCTGCACATGGTCATCAAGGACGGCGTCCGCATCGAGCATCCCGCCGTGAAGAAGCTGCCGGAGGTGGAGCGGGAGCTGGATAAATTCCTGTGAGATGCACCGCGTATACAAGAAATGAAAACGGGACGACCCCATCGGGTCGTCCCGTTTGCTATTGCTCCGGCATAGTTCTTACAGCGCTAATTCCTTCAGCACGCCGCGGCACTTGGCGTTGGCGGCAAACACCGACGAGGGGTGCAGCACGTCCAGCGGCGTATCCGCCAGCGTGGTGACGGTGCCGCCGGCCTCCGTCACGATCAGACTGCCGGCAGCGTAGTCCCACGGGGACAGACGGCACTCGTAGAACAGCTCCACCCGTCCGGCTGCCACCTGACACAGATCCAGCGCTGCCGCCCCGAAGCGGCGGAAGTCCAGACCCTTTTCGTATAGCTGCCGCATCAGGGAGAAGCTGCGCTCCGTCAGACTGCGGTCGTAGATGGTGGAGCCGCAGAGGAACACGGCGTGTGCCATGTCCTTGTCGCTGACGCGGATGGGAAGACCATTGCAGAACGCGCCGCAGTCCTTCTGGGCGGAGAACAGCTCGTCGGCAAAGGGGTCGTAGACCACGGCGTACTCCACCTGCCCGTCGTGGGCCAGCGCCACGGAGATGTTGCTGTAATGCAGGCGGCGGACAAAGTTGGTGGTGCCGTCGATGGGGTCGACGATAAACGTCCACGGCTGAGTCAGCTTCGCGTGATCCCCCTCCTCGCCGAAGAAATCCGCCTCCGGCAGCAGCGTCAGCAGCTCCCGCTTCAAAAAGCCCTGCACCGCCACATCGTACTTGGTGACAAGGTCGGCGGCGCCGTTCTTCTCCGTGGTGACCTGCTCGATGTCATGAGCCTCCCGCACCATGTCCCCGGCACACCGGACGATGCGCTCCAGCTCCTGCAGCATATGTTCCTTCATAGGGTATCCCTCCTGATGACTGTTCCGGCCTGTGCGCCGGTGTATGTATCGTGTATGACCGCAGACTCTCCTGCCACCAGCACGGCGTCCAGTCCGGACGCCATCCGGCAGGGGTGCTGATAGTCGCCGTTTTCCTGAATCTGCGCCGGGTCAAAGACGCAGAGATCCGCGTCCATACCGACAGCAATGGTCCCCTTGCCCCGCAGACGCAGCGCCTTGGCGGGGAGCGCCGTCATCTTCCGGACGGCCTGCTCCGGCGTGAGGATGTGCTTTTCCATGACGAAGTGTTGGATGAGACGGGGGAACGTGCCGTAGACACGGGGATGGGGCATCCCCTCCGTGGGGTAGGTGGCGTCGGAGATCAGGTTGGACAGCTCACTTTGCAGAATGGCGGCGATGTCCTCCTCTGAGGCCATGAAGTCGATCATGGTGATCTGGCAGTCCTCCCGTACCAGCAGGTCGCAGCAGCAGTTCAACGGATCCTGCCCCGTCAGCGCCGCGATCTGGGCAAGGCTCTTGCCCAAAAACGGGTGATCATCCGGACAGTGGAGGCTGGTGAGATAGATGCCGTCCCAGCCCGCCAGACGGGCAATGTCGTCGAAGCCGTCGCCTGTCTCGATGCGCTGTGCCAGCTCTCGCCGGGCGGCGGGGTCCCGGAGACGGCGCACCACCGCGTCCATGCCGCCCTCCAGAAACTCCGGCGGCAGGATGTGCAGCAGCTGGGTGGAGCCGGCGGTGTAGGGGTACACATCGCAGCTGACATCCAGCCCCTCCTGCCGCGCCTGCTCTAAAAGCGCCAGCGCACGGGGGATCTTTTTGCCCCAGCTGTCCCGCCCCATGGCCTTCAGGTGGCTGATGTGCAGGGGGATGCGGAGCGTCCGCGCCACGGTGAGCATCTCCTCCACGGCGGTGCAGACCCCGGCGCCTTCCTGCCGCATATGGACAGTGAGGGGGATATCCTGTCCCCGCAGCGGCGCCAGCGCACGGAGCAGCTCCTCCGTGGTGCAGAAGCACTCCGGCGCATAGCCCAATCCCAGCGACACGCCCAGCGCACCGTCGGCCAGCGCCTGCTCCATGGCGCGGTGGATGGCGCGGTAGTGTTCGTCCTCCAGACGCTCCAGCTCATACCCGGCGGCGGCCGCCCGCAGGGTACCCATGCCCACCAGCATCCCGGTGTGGAGGGGCAGCGCCCGCAGCGCCGATAGATACGCCGCCATGGAGACGGCGGGCAGCGCCTCCGGTATGTCGCCGGTGATGGGCCGCAGGTAGGCGCGGATAGCGGCGTCGTGCGCGCCGCCGAAGGGGGCGGCGGACAGGCCGCAGTTGCCGTTGACGATGGTGGTCAGCCCCTGCCGCAGCTCCAGCTCTCCGTAGCCGGGGCGGAACGCCGCCGCGTCGGCGTGGCGGTGGATGTCGATGAAGCCGGGAGTCACCACCTTGCCGGAGGCGTCGATGGTGCGGCGCGCTTGGGCGGCGGACAGGTCGTCCACCGCGGTGATCCTTCCGGCGGTGACGCCCACATCGGCGGTAAAGCCGGGGCGGCCGGTGCCGTCGAGCACCGTACCGCCGCGGATAATGGTATCAAACACAGTATCGTCTCCCTACTTCCCCTGTTGGGCGGGGATGGTGATGGTAAAGCGGGTAACGCCCCCGCCGCTGTCGCAGCGGATAGCGCCCCGGTGCGCCTCCACGATGGCCTTGGCGATGGGCAGGCCCAGCCCGAAGCTGTCGCCACTGGTGCGGGAGGCGTCCGCCCGGTAAAACCGGTCGAAGATGTGGGGCAGCTTGTCGGCGGGGATGGCGTCCCCCTGATTTTCCACCCACAGGCAGGCGTTTTTCCCCTGCTGCACCGCGTCCAGCCGGATCTCCGTGTGGGGCGCGGCATATTTTACGGCGTTGTCCAGCAGAACGGCCACCGCCTGCTCCAGCTTCTGCCCGTCGCCCCGCACCAAAAGTCCCGGCGCAATGTCGTAGGACAACGTGTGTCCCGCCTCATACGCCACCGGCTCGAACCGCAGGGCCACGTTGGCCGCCGCGTCCGACAAGTCCGCCGTGGTATCCGGCAGACGGGTATCGCCCCGCTCCGCCCGAGACAATGTGAGCATATCCTCCACCAGCTGCTTCATCCGGCGGGACTCGGCGCGGATGTTGTCCACATACTGCCGCTGCTCCGGCGCGGCGCCCTGCTCCAGCAGCTCCGTCGAGGACAGGATCACCGTCAGGGGCGTTTTCAGCTCGTGGCTGGCGTCGGACAGGAATTGCTTCTGCTGCGCCCACGCCCGATCCACCGGACGGGTCACGGCGCCGCTGAGCACATAGCTGCACGCGAACAGCACCACCAGCGCCGCAAGGCCGATGAGCAGGCTGCCGGTCAGCAGACTGCGGAGGGTGGCCTGCTCCAGTGTGCTGTCGGTAAAGGCGATGCGGGTGGACAGCAGCCCCTCCTGCCGCAGATAGCGCAGGTGGTGCGCCGGCAGTACGCCCTCCCCGCTCTCCGCCGCCAGCGCGGCGGTGACGATCTCCGCCAGCGCCGCCTTGTCCGTCAGGTCGTAGTAGCTGTTGCCGGAGACACGGACGGTGCCGCTGGCATAGACCTCCGCCACAAAGCAGGGCAGTCTCTCCTGCCCCGGACGGTACAGCTCGTAGCCGCTGCTGGGCTGGAGCGCCTGCTGCAATTGCTGGCGCACGTTGCGGGAGATGACGGCGCGGGAGGAGAAGTACACAGCGGCGAACACCGCCAGCAGCACGCAGAACACCATGCCCATGTTCAGCCCCACGACCTTCCAGCGAAGCTTGCGGATCATGCCGTCACCTCCTCCAGACAGTACCCCACCATGCGCAGCGTCTTGATGCGCACACGGGAGTGCAGGTGGGTCAGCTTCCGCCGCAGGAAGGAGATGTACACCTCCACGTTGTTGTCCTCGGCGGCGGAGTCGTAGCCCCATACCTTCAATATAAGCTGCTCCTTGGACACGATCTGGCTGCCGTTCTTCATCAGCAGCTCCATGAGATCGTACTCCCGGCGGCTCAGGCGGACGGAGCGCTCTCCGCAGGCCAGCAGGAACGTGGCCCTTTGCAGACGCAGATCGCCGAAGCACGTCTCGCCGCTGTCCGCTGTCTCGCCGCCCCGCCGCAGAAGGGAGCGGATGCACGCCAGCAGCTCCTCTGTTTCAAAGGGCTTTGTCAGGTAGTAATCGGCACCGCAGTCCAGCCCCCGCACCCGGTCGCTCAGGTCGCTGCGGGCGGTCAGCATCAGCACCGGCACCGTCTCGCCGCCGGCGCGGAGCTGCTGCAACAGGGAGAAGCCGTCCAGCCCCGGCAGCATGGCGTCCAGCAGCACCAGATCGTAGATACCGCTGCGGGCGTTGTCCAGCCCGGACACGCCGTCATAGCTGACATCCACGGCGTAGCCCTGCCGGTGCAGCAGCTCCGCCAGCGTACCGGCCAGGCGCTTTTCATCCTCCACAATAAGAATACGCACGGACAGTCCCCTCCTTTTTCTCTGGATCGTCTCCTCTTATACCACAAAAAGGTGCGTTTTGCAACGCACCTTTCGTGTTCAGCTCAGACCGTTCTCCGCCAGCGTCAGTACCTGCACCAGCGATGCCTCCTCCATGCGGTAGATGGTGGGCTCGTCGTTCAGCGTCACATAGCGGCCGCCGTCTCCGGTGGGCAGGCCGATGGTGACGGTCAGCGCTTCCTCGCGGCCGGTGATGCCGGTATAGGTTACCACCAGGATCGCCTCCGGCGCGTTGAGCCCGCAGACGGCGGCAGCGCCCTCCGCGGGGGCATAGTCCACGCAGGAGGTCACGCTCAGACGGGACAGTTCCTCCACCAGCGGGGCGGTCTTTTCGGTTACATCCCGCGTACCCACCTTCCGCACGCCGTCCGACGCCCGGATGGTAAAGCGCTCTCCGTCAGCGCCGGCAATCACGGCGGTACGCAGCGTATCTTCCGTGATGGCGGGCATAGCGGGCAGCACCGCCATGTCATAAATGCTGCCGTCCAGCAGCTGGAAGATCTTCACGGCGTCGTCGGACACCAGACGTACGGACGCGTCCTCGGCGCACAGCAGGTACCAGTCGCCGGAGGCGGCCTGATCGCCCCGTGTGAAGGTCAGCGTCTCGCCGTCCGCCGTGACGGAGAGACTGGTCTTGGCGTCGTCCAAGCCGTACTCCGACAGATCGTCCCCCGCCTGCACCGGCGTGGAGGCGGTCATGGCGGCGGCAGCCTCCAGCAGTGCCGGCATACCGGCCTGATCCAGCGGGAACGTGGCGTCGTCCTGCCAGAACCAGACGCCGTCGTCGTCCCGGCGGAAGCGCAGCACCTGCGTGTCGTCGGACAGCACCAGCGCCGTGATGCCCTCCGGCGGCAGCGCCTCCTGCGCGTTGGGGTCTGCGTCGGTGTCCGGCTGCGCCTTGTGGCCGCAGCCCACCAAAAGCGCCGCTGTCAGCAGCAGCGCCAACAAATATACGTGTCGTTTCATAGGGAAATTCTCCTTTCTCGATAGGAACCATGCCAGTATACCAGCTTCGTGTACAAAAGTGAAGAACAAAACGTGAATAAACCGCCGAAAACTGAAAAAATATACTTTACAAACCATGTATTTTATGGTAGCATACCAAGGTACGCGACTGAGTCGCTGCCCCTTGCCTTAGCCCTGCGGAGCGGTCCATCTCTCCCGTGGCTCAGGATGCGGGCGTAATTTATGAAAGGTGGAAACACAACTATGATGCTGAAAGACCAGAAGACCTCCATCATCGAGGCCAATCGTACCCACGAGACCGACACCGGCTCCCCCGAGGTGCAGGTGGCGATCCTGACCGAGCGTATCAACCAGCTGACCGCTCATCTGAAGGTGCATCCCCACGACTTCCACAGCCGCCGCGGTATGCAGATGATGATCGGTAAGCGCCGTCGTCTGCTGGACTATCTGGCCAAGAAGGACATTGAACGTTATCGTGCCCTGATCGCCAAGCTGGGTCTGCGTAAGTAAGTTGAAACAGGGTGATGTGCGTCCGCGCATCACCCTTCTTTCACATTCTGCGCCGTGTTCACATCCAACCATTAGCAGTTGAAAATGCGCCGAAACCGCCGTTTTCGGGGTGTTTTCAAGTGCTAACGGCGATGAGACCGGCACAGGATGCTATTTCACAAAAAAGGAGAAACGATATGTCGACTATCATCACCAAGCGCCAATTCCCCCACTATCACAAGTACACCATGGATCTGGCCGGCCGTCCCCTCACGCTGGAGGTGGGCAAGCTGGCTGAGCTGGCCAACGCTGCCGTCATGGTGGGCTACGGCGACACCCGCGTGCTGTGCTGCGTCACCGCCGCGCCCCGTCCCCGGGACGGCATCGACTTCTTCCCCCTCAGCGTGGACTTTGAGGAGAAGCTGTACGCCGTGGGCCGCATTCCCGGCAGCTTCAACCGCCGCGAGGGCCGCCCCGGCGAGAAGGGCATCCTGACCAGCCGCGTCATCGACCGCCCCATCCGCCCCCTGTTTCCCTACGACTTCCGCAACGACGTGTCCGTGATGTGTACCGTCATGGCCGTGGATCACGACTGCTCCCCGGAGATCGCCGCCCTCATCGGCACCTCCGCCGCGCTGGCCATCTCCGACATCCCCTGGAACGGCCCTGTTGCCGCCCTGAAGGTGGGTCTGGTGGACGGCAAGCTGGTCTTTAACCCCGACGCCGAGCAGCGTAAGGTCAGCGATCTGGACGTCACCGTGGTCTCCACCGGCAAGAAGGTGGTCATGATCGAGGCCGGCGCCAACGAGGTTCCCAACGACATGATGTTCGAGGCCATCCGCTCCGCTCACGAGGAGAATCAGAAGCAGATCGCCCTCATCAACCAGATGGTGGCCGAGATCGGCAAGCCCAAGTTCGACTACCCCCACGCCGACTTCGATCAGGAGCTGTTTGACAAGATCGTGGCCGCCACCATGGACGACGCCAAGGCCGCCATGGATACCGACGACAAGAACGTCCGCGAGGCCCGCTGGAACCAGCTGATCGAGAAGTGGCACGACTTGTTCCTGGAGGACTATCCCAACATGGATCAGTATCTGGACGAGATCACCTACAAGTTCCAGAAGAAGATCGTGAAGGCATGGCTGCTGGAGGGTCACCGCGTGGATGGCCGCCAGAAGAACGAGATCCGTCCGCTGGACGCCGAGGTGGGCGTGCTGCCCCGCGTCCACGGCTCCGGCCTGTTCACCCGCGGCCAGACCCAGGTGCTGAGCGTGGCCACGCTGGATACCCTGTCCGCCAACCAGAAGCTGGATACCATCTGGGAGGAGACGGAGAAGCGCTATATGCACCACTACAACTTCCCCGGCTACTCCGTGGGTGAGGCCAAGCCCGCCCGCAGCCCCGGCCGCCGCGAGATCGGCCACGGTGCGCTGGCTGAGCGCGCCCTGCTGCCCGTTATCCCCCCGGTGGAGGAGTTCCCCTACGCCATCCGCGTGGTGTCCGAGGTGGTGTCCTCCAACGGCTCCACGTCTCAGGGCTCCATCTGCGGTTCTACGCTGGCGCTGATGGACGCCGGTGTGCCTATCAAGGCCCCTGTGGCCGGCATCTCCTGCGGCCTCATTCAGGACGATGACGGCAGCTTTACCACCTTCATCGATATTCAGGGCGTTGAGGACTTCCACGGCGAGATGGACTTCAAGGTGGCCGGCACCAAGAAGGGCATCACCGCCATCCAGATGGACCTGAAGAACGACGGCCTGACCATGGAGATCATCAAGAACGCGCTGGACATCACCTACGATGCCCGCGTGCAGATCCTGGATCAGGTGATGCTGCCCTGCATCGCCGAGCCTCGTGCCGAGGTGAGCAAGTACGCCCCCAAGATGCTGACCATGCATATCGACCCCGACAAGATCCGCGACGTCATCGGCAAGGGTGGCTCCGTCATCCAGAAGATCGTGGCCGAGTCCGGCGCCAAGATCGACATCGACGACGACGGCACCATCCACATCGCCTCCCCCGACGCGGAGAGCTGCGCCATCGCCAAGAAGTGCATCGACGACATCGTGTTCGTACCCGAGGTGGGTCAGCTGTACTACGGCCGCGTGGTGCGCCTGATGACCTTCGGCGCCTTCGTGGAGCTGGCCCCCGGCAAGGACGGTCTGGTGCATATCTCCAAGCTGGCTGACCACCGCATCGAGAAGGTGGAGGACGCCTGCAAGATCGGCGATATGATGTGGGTCAAGGTCACCGAGATCGACGAGAAGGGCCGCGTGAACCTGAGCCACAAGGACGCCATGAAGGAGATCGCCGCCAAGGAAGCCGCCGGCGAGCCCATCAAGTAAGCGCGTATATTTTACCGGTTTTTCTGGAAGGACCGCCTGCGGGCGGTCCTTTCGGCTGTCGTGGGGCACTCCCGGACGCTGCGCCGCGGCACAGTGTTGCGGGGCGAAGCGGAGGTGCCAAAAAGTGCGTAAAAAAAGTGGAAAACAGGGGAAACACATCCTAACGGCGCGAAAAACCAGAAAAAGGAAAATTTACGGGCAATTATGGTAAATCTCGAGGTTATGCGCACTTTTCCGGCGAAAACGCATTTACATAACATATGTGGAAAACTCGGTGGAAACTGTGCAAAACCCTTTTGAGACGGGCGTTTTTTCGGTTGTCCGTCTGTTATTTTTTGTATGAACCTGTAAACTTTTTTGCACACCGCTCTTATTTTGGCGAGCCGCCGCGCTTCTTGTCCGGCGAGACTTGCATTGACCGGAGAAATACGGTAAAATATTAAAAAACGAATGGCTCGGTGTATGCCGGAGGAAAGATATGGCGAAGAAAAACGTATACGATAACGAGAGCATCTCCAGTCTGAAGGGCGCGGATCGGGTCCGGAAACGGCCCGGTGTTATTTTTGGCTCCGACGGGCTGGAGGGCTGCGAGCACGCGGTGTTTGAGATCCTGTCCAACGCCATCGACGAGGCCCGCGGCGGGTATGGCAGGCTCATCACCGTCACCCGGTTTCTGGATCGGTCGGTGCAGGTGGAGGACATGGGCCGGGGCTGCCCGGTGGACTGGAACGAGAAGGAGGGGCGCTACAACTGGGAGCTGGTGTTCTGCGAGCTGTACGCCGGCGGCAAGTACGACAACGAGAACAGCGAGAACTATGAGTTTTCTCTGGGTCTGAACGGCCTTGGCTCCTGCGCCACCCAGTACGCCTCCCGCTATATGGACGTCACGGTGTACCGCGAGGGGAAGGAGTATCGCCTCCACTTCGAGCGGGGTGAGATCGTGGGAAAGCTGGAGAGCACGGAGCTGACCACCAACAAGAAAAGGACCGGCACCACCATCCGCTGGCTGCCGGATCTGGAGGTGTTTACCGACATCGCCGTGCCGCTGGACTACTATCAGGACGTGATGAAGCGGCAGGCGGTGGTCAACGCCGGCGTTACGTTCCGCCTGCGCAACGAGACGGCCCCCGGCAAGTTTGACACTCAGGAGTTCCTGTATGAGAACGGCATCGCCGACTACATCCGGGAACTGGCGGGGGACGACGCCCTGACGGAGCCGGTGTTCTGGGAGGCGGAGCGCCGGGGCCGCGACCGGGCGGACAAGCCGGAGTACAAGGTGAAGCTCAGCGTGGCACTGTGCTTCTCCAATCGGACGGCGGTGTGTGAGTATTACCACAACTCCAGCTATCTGGAGCACGGCGGCAGCCCGGAGAAGGCCACCCGCTCGGCCATGGTGTCCGCCATCGATAAGTACCTGCGCGACAACAACAAATATACAAAGGGCGAGTCCAAGATCACATTCCCGGACGTGCAGGACTGCCTCATTCTGGTGAGCAACAGCTTCTCCACCCAGACCAGCTACGAGAACCAGACGAAAAAGGCCATCACCAACAAGTTCGTGCAGGAGGCCATGACAGAGTTCCTCCGCAGCCGGATGGAGATCTACTTCATCGAGAACAAGGAGGCGGCGGAGAAGATCGCCGCACAGGTGCTCATCAACAAACGCAGCCGGGAGACGGCGGAGCGCACCCGCATCAACCAGAAAAAGAAGCTGACGGAGAAGATCGACATCGCCAACCGCGTCCAGAAGTTTGTGGACTGCCGCACCAAGGATGTGGAGCGCCGGGAGATCTACATTGTGGAGGGCGACTCCGCTCTGGGCGCCTGCAAGCAGTCCCGCGATGCGGAGTTTCAGGGTCTGATGCCCGTGCGGGGCAAGATCCTGAACTGCCTGAAGGCCGACTATCCCCGCATCTTCAAAAGCGACGTCATCACCGATCTGATGAAGGTGCTGGGCTGCGGCGTGGAGGTCAGCGGCAAGGCGGTGAAGGATCTGAACCAGTTCGACCTTGCCAACCTGCGCTGGAGCAAGGTGGTCATCTGCACCGATGGCGATGTGGACGGCTTCCAGATCCGGACGCTGATCCTGACCATGCTGTACCGCCTGTGCCCCACCCTGATCCGGGAGGGCTACGTCTATATCGCGGAGACGCCGCTGTTCGAGATCACCTGCAAGGAAAAGGGCGGCGAAAAGACGTGGTTTGCCTACTCCGAGCGGGAGAAGGCGGACATTCTCAAGGAGCTGTCCGGGAAAAAGGTGAACATCCAGCGCTCCAAGGGACTGGGCGAGAACGACCCGGAGATGATGTGGCTCACCACCATGAATCCCGAGACACGGCGGCTCATCCGTGTGCTGCCGGAGGAGGCGGAGGAGACGGCGCGGGTCTTTGACCTGCTGCTGGGCGACAATCTGGCGGGGCGCAAGGACTATATCGCCGAGAATGGCTGCCGCTATCTGGATATGATCGACGTGAGCTGAGAAAGGAACCGCAATGGCAAAGAAGAAAACAGAAGAAAAGACCGTCCACCGTCCGGCCGATCCCAATGTGATGGGCCTGCGGGGCGCGGTGGTGGAGCAGCCCATCACCCGCACGCTGGACGAGAACTATATGCCCTACGCCATGTCGGTCATCGTCAGCCGCGCCATCCCGGAGATCGACGGCTTCAAGCCCTCCCACCGCAAGCTGCTGTACACCATGTACAAGATGGGGCTGCTCACCGGCAGCCGTACCAAGTCCGCCAACATCGTGGGTCAGACCATGCGCCTGAACCCCCACGGCGATCAGGCCATCTATGAGACCATGGTGCGTCTGGCCAAGGGCAACGAGTCCCTGCTGCACCCCTTTGTGGACAGCAAGGGCAACTTCGGCAAGGTGTATTCCCGGGATATGGCCTACGCCGCCAGCCGCTATACAGAGGCCAAGCTGGCGCCCATCTGCGCCGAGCTGTTCCGGGATCTGGACTGCGACGCCGTGGACTTTGTGGACAACTACGACAACACCATGAAGGAGCCGTCGCTGCTGCCCACCACCTACCCCAATGTGCTGGTATCCGCCAATCAGGGCATCGCCGTGGGCATGGCCAGCCAGATCTGCGGCTTCAATCTGGGCGAGGTGTGCGACACCACCATCGCGTGTCTGAAAAACCCCGACCACGATATCGCCTCCACCCTGCTGGCGCCGGACTTCCCCACCGGCGGGCAGATCATCTGCGACAACGACGAGCTGCGGAGCATCTATGCCACGGGGCGGGGCGGCCTGAAGGTCCGCGCCCGCTGGCGCTACGACAAGAAGGAAAACGTCATCGAGGTCTACGAGATCCCCTACTCCACCGCCATTGAGACGATACTGGACAAGGTGGCGGAGCTGGTGAAGGCCGGCAAGATCAAGGAGATCGCCGATATGCGGGATGAGACGGACCTGAGCGGTCTGAAGCTGGCCATCGACCTGAAGCGCGGCGTGGATCCGGACAAGCTGATGGCCAAGCTGTTCCGCCTGACCCCCCTGCAGGACACGGTGAGCTGCAACTTCAACATCCTCATTGCCGGTATGCCCCGGGTCATGGGGGTGGGGGAGATCCTCACGGAGTGGACGGCGTGGCGCACCGACTGCGTCAAGCGCCGGGTGTACTATATCCTCAACAGGAAGAAGGAGAAGCTCCACCTGCTGCAGGGTCTGAAGCGCATCCTGCTGGATATCGACAAGGCCATTCGGATCATCCGGGAGACGGAGGAGGAGGCCGAGGTCATCCCCAACCTGATGATCGGCTTCGGCATCGATCAGGTGCAGGCGGAGTATGTGGCGGAGATCAAGCTGCGGAACATCAACAAGGAGTACATCCTCAAACGGGTGCAGGAGACGGCGGCGCTGGCCGACGAGATCGACGATCTGGAGGATACGCTGGCCAAGCCCGGGCGCATTCGCCGTATCATCATCGATGAGCTGACGGAGGTGCGGAAGAAATACGCCGTACCCCGCCGCACCGAGATCGTGTACAGCCACGAGATCGAGGAGGAGCCGGAGGAGGATGCACCGGAGGACTATCCCGTCCACCTGTTCCTGTCCCGCGAGGGGTATTTCAAGAAGATCACGCCCCAGTCCCTGCGGATGTCCGGCGAGCAGAAGTACAAGGAGGGCGACGGCCCCAGCCAGTACTTCGAGGCCACCAACAACACGGAGCTGATGTTCTTCACCGACAAGCAGCAGGTCTATAAGACCCGTGCCAGCGAGTTCGGCGAGACAAAGGCCTCCTTACTGGGCGACTATCTGCCCGGCAAGCTGGGCATGGACGCGGGAGAGAATGTGATCTTTTTGTGCCTGCCCGGCGATTACAGCGGCAGCCTGCTGTTCGCCTTTGAGAATGGCCGGGTGGCCCGGGTGGCGCTGAGCGCCTACGCCACCACCTCTAACCGCCGCAAGCTCACCGGCGCCTACTGTGACAAGTTCCCGCTGGTGCAGATCCTGCCGCTGACGGAGGACAAGGAGCTGGCGCTGCTGACCAACGAGCCCCGCGCCCTGCTGGTGCATACGGCGCTGCTGGCGCCCAAGACCACCCGCGGCACCCAGGGCGTGCAGGTCATGAATATCAAGCCCAAATACCGGCTGGAGCGGCTGGCGGATGTGGCGGATACCGGCATTACCAATCAGGCGCGCTACCGCACGCGCACCATTCCCGCCGCCGGTGCGCTGCTGCGTCCGGAGGACAGTGAGGAAAAACAGATGGAGCTTCTGTAAAAAGGAGGGCCTATGAAAAAGAGAGTGCTGCCGCTTCTGCTGGCCGCGCTGCTGTGCCTTACCGGCTGCGGCAGCTTTTTGCAGCGGGAATGGTATGAGGTCAAGGATCACAGCCCCAACAACTATGAGGGCAATGGCCGCGATGCGCTGCAAGCCGATACCTATCAGGATCTGGTCAACAACATCCTGATCCTGGTAGGAAACCACACAGCGGAGGGAACCATCTGGCTGTACTACGCCCAGGAGGATCTGGACGCGGCCGTCGCCATGGAGCGGGCCTGCCAGGAGGTGGAGCACGAGACGCCTGTTGGTTCCTATGCTGTGGAGTACCTGCAATACACGGTGGATGACTCGGCCCGCAATTACAGCGAGATCGTGGTCACCATCGGCTACCGCCGGACGGAGCAGCAACTGGCGGGGATCACGCACATTACCAACTCGGCGGCGCTGCGGGATATGCTGGTCAATGCGGCGGAGCAGGGGGAGGCGGAGTTGGTGGTGCAGTTCGGCAACACAGATTGTCAGGCGGAGGAGGTCGAGCGGATCGTCCGCAGTGTGCAGAACGGCGTGGATGGCCGCGGCTGGACGGTGAATTTCTATCCCAGCCGGGAAAATGTAGGACTGGCGGAGATTTTGATAACGAGCTGAAAAAATAAAAATGCAGGGTTGACAAAGCGGCGTTTTTACGCTATAATCATCCTTGCGTTTGCGGGCGTAGCTCATCTGGTAGAGCGCGACCTTGCCAAGGTCGAGGTAGCGAGTTCGAGCCTCGTCGCCCGCTCCAAAACCCCATCTTGTTGGATGGGGTTTTCTTTTTTGAAAATGCACCGCAGCGCCGGTGAACCCGCTGCCTCGACCTGCGCGGAGCGCGTCAAATCAAGAGGTGAGGCAGGGTTCCTGCGAATGGCGACAGCCATTCGTGGGATGCCGGGAAGCGAGTTCGAGCCTCGTCGCCCGTTCCGAAAAAAGAAAGACACCCAAGGCTGCCTACTGGTAAGACAGCAAAATCAAAATTTTTGGAATAGATTGTCGATCTGCACAGGTCACACCTCCTACCCTTTTTTCTTATCGTAATCTCTCAAAAAATGCAATATTTTTTTCGTTTTCTCGCCACAATTTATCAAACTGTGCACAATGGAAGGGCGAGGGATTGTTTTTCCGATTTCTTTCGTATATGATGTATACAGAAATCACCACCGGAAACTGACAGGGGGCACCGTATGCAGAAAGAAAAATTGGAGATCCTCAGTCGGTTTCGGCTTGGCGCACAGCCGCTATTGTGTGAGCCGTATGGTTGTGGACATATTAATACCACATATTTGGTCGTGACGGAGCGGAAGCTGGCGCTTTTGCCGCTTGGCGCAAAGACCATGACGATGGAATGCGGTGTGCGATTTTTGACGGACTATCTCGACGGAGACCATTATTACGCCGTCCGCCGGGGTGGTAAGAATCTTGACCGCGCACGTACACAATTTAAGCTCGTCGCGGACACGGAACGAAAATGGGACGAAATGCAAAAAATCATTGCTGAAGAAATGAAAAGGAGAAAGAAACGATGCTGCACCTGAATGTCATGAAAGTTCAGACGCCTGATGAAATGGGCAAAGCCGCCGCTGACGAGTTTGAGGCGGTTATCAAACGCAAGCCCGCCTGTGTGTTGGGCCTTGCCACCGGCTCGACACCGCTGCCTCTCTACCGTGAACTGATCGCACGGGAAAAGGCAGGTCGGATCGATTTCAGCCGCGTTCGCTCCGCGAACCTCGATGAGTATAAGGGGCTCGCACCCGACCATCCGCAGAGTTACCGGCGCTTTATGCAGGAGAACCTGTTCGATCACATTTCCATCAAACCCGAGAACACCATTGTTCCTGACGGTTTAGCGGCAGATATTCCTGCTATGTGTGAAGACTATGAGCGCCGGATCGAGGATTGGGGCGGCGTAGATATCCAGCTTCTCGGTATCGGCCATGACGGACACATCGGCTTCAACGAGCCCTGTGACCATTTTCCGGTCATGACTCACGAGGTCCTGCTCGCAGACATGACTCGTGAGGCAAACAAGCGCTTTTTCGCCTCTATTGATGAGGTTCCGACCAAGGCTGTTACGATGGGGATCGGCACGGTCATGGCTGCGCGGAAAATCGTTATGGTCATCACGGGCGCGGACAAGGCTGATATTCTCTGCCGCGCCTTTTTCGGGCCGGTTACCCCGGAGGTCCCCGCTTCTATCTTACAGGTCCATCCCGATGTAACGTTGATCTGTGACGAGGCGGCAGCATCCAAAATGCCGTAAGGAGGGGCATTGTGAAGTATTTAGATATTACATATTCTGTTAAAAACATGCCGGCACTCGACCCAGGCTTCATTCCGTTCGGCGTTTGGGCGAGGGCTTATCTTGCGGAAGCGACCCGCCCCTTCCGAATTGCGGTCGAGCGCGATCACGGCAAGATCACCGTCTATGAGACCCGCCTGCGTGAGGAGAAATTCGCCGCCGCCAATATGAGATTTGCCGAGCGGCTGGTGAAAATGCTGCTCTGGTCGGCTGGCGGCTTCCGGATCTATCTTCAGGGCGACGATGCCATTGCCGCGCAGATCCGGGACACATACCGTCAGGGCGGGGCGCGCGAATTTGACGCAGGCTTTGAGCTTGACATGTTTGAACGTCCGCTTGAGGTCATTATCTGCGGCGAAACAAATTTCCCGGCTGCCAACGAGAGCCCGATCCGTGTGGGAGGCCATACAAACGGCTGCCGCATTGGTCTTGACGCCGGCGGCTCTGACCGCAAGGTCTCTGCGGTCATCGACGGGCAGACCGTCTACTCTGAGGAGGTCATCTGGCATCCCAAGACCAGCGAGGATCCGCAGTATCAGTATGACGGCATTGTGGCTGCGTTCAAAACGGCGGCATCCAAAATGCCGCGAGTGGACGGTATCGGCGTTTCGTCGGCAGGCACCTTCATTGGAAACGCGCCGATGGTGTCCTCTCTTTTCATTAAAGTCCCGCGCGAACGGCGTGAAGAGGTTAAGACGATCTATGACCGCGCGGCAAAGGAGATCGGTGACGTTCCCATTGTCGTTGCCAACGACGGAGACGTTACAGCGCTTGCCGGCTATATGAGCTTGCAAGAGGGCTGCGTGATGGGCCTTGCAATGGGGACCTCGGAGGCAGCCGGCTATGTAGATGCGGACGGCAACATTCTCGGCTGGTTCAACGAGCTTGCTTTTGCGCCGGTCGACCTGAATGAAAAAGCCATGCGTGATGAGTGGTCGGGCGATATCGGCGTCGGCTGCAAGTATTTCTCACAGGATGCAGTTGCAAAGCTCGCACCTGCCGCGGGGATCATGCTTGCAGAGGGGCTCACGCCCGCTGAAAAGCTCAAGGAGGTCCAGAAGCTGGCAGAGAGCGGAAATTCCTCTGCCCTGTCCGTTTTTGACTCCATCGGCGTTTACTTGGCGCATACACTGTATCTCTATGACATGTTCTATGATATCCGCCACCTGTTGGTCTTGGGGCGCGTTGCCTCCGGGCTTGGCGGAGAGCATATTGTTGCGGAGTGCCGAAGAGTTCTGACGGAAGAATATCCGGGTCTTGCCGAAAAGCTGCATGTGCAGTTGCCGGATGAGAACTTCCGCCGCGTCGGTCAGTCGATGGCGGCAGCCAGTCTGCCGGAGGTGTAAGTGTGCTGTTCAAAAACGCAAATATCTTTGTAGACGGCAGCTTTCGATTCGGTTCATTCCGAGTGGAAAACGGCAGGTTCACCGAGATCCTGACATCCGTTCCGGAGGTGGATGGCGTTGATCTGAAAAAACGGTACGTCATTCCGGGACTCGTTGACGTGCATAATCACGGCAACTCCGGCGCGGACTTCTCCGACGGTAACTATGAGGGGCTTATGAAAATGGCCCAGTATCTCGCACAAAACGGCGTGACCAGCTTTGCGCCCGCATCTATGACGCTGCCCTATAACGTTCTGGAAACGGCGTATCAGACTGCGGTGCGGTTCAAAAATGAGCAGCCGGAGGACTGCGCTCGGCTGATGGGCATCCAGATGGAGGGCCCCTTTTTCTCCGAGAAGAAAAAAGGCGCGCAGAACGGCGCGTATCTGCGAGATCCTGATTTTGAAGCATTTCAGCGGCTATATGACGTTTCGGAGGGGCTTCTTCGCATTGTGGATGTGGCGGCGGAGCTGCCTGGCGCGGCAGCATTTACCCGGCGGGCAAGCAAGCTTTGCACAGTCTCTGTTGCCCATACGGACTGCACCTACGACGACGCCTGCGATGTCTTTGATGCAGGTGCAAGCCACCTGACGCATCTCTATAATGCCATGCCGCCTATCCATCACCGGAAGCCTGGCCCGATCGGGGCTGCCAGCGAACGGGAGAATGTGGTTGCCGAGCTCATTTGCGATGGACACCACATCCATCCGAGTGCCGTTCGTATGGCATTCAAGCTGTTTCCCAACCGAATTTGCCTCATCTCCGATGCCCTGCGCTGCTGCGGCATGCCGGATGGGAGGTATACCCTTGGAGGGCAGGACGTGTTCCTGTCCGGCGGCGTGGCAAAGCTTGCAGACGGCGCACTGGCGGGCTCTGCGACGAATCTCTATGACTGTATGAAAAAAGCGGTCGCTTTTGGCATTCCGAAGGAGCAGGCGATCCTCGCGGCAACGCTCATTCCGGCAAGGGAGCTGGGCTGCGAGGCGGAAATCGGTTCGATCGCTGCTGGAAAACGTGCGGATTTTGTGGTCTGCGATGAGAATCTGTGTCTTTCTGCGGTGTACATGGATGGACAGGCAAGGACGCATGAATGGCGCGCATGATGAGCTGGTACGCAGTGAGCCGAACATGGTGACACTGGACTATCTCATGTGCCGGACGGACAAAAAGGACTGTCATTAAAACGCAAAAACAGGCGGTCTCCCCGTTCAAGGAGACCGCCTGTTTTTTTGTGCGGCGAGAAAACCGAAAAGGCCGTTTTTGCAACTTTTCTGAGTGTTTTCCAGATAATTCCAGCAGCGTCTTTCGTCAAAATAACGAAAAGTCCTGAAACCATTGTGGTTTCAGGACTTTTGACCATGGTGCGCGGTACAGGACTCGAATTGACCCGACACCGTATCTGTCTATGTTGTCCGATATCGAAAAGTACCGCGAATAAAACCTCGGTCGAGGTGGTTTATGTTAGGTAGCGTTAGATCGAATTACCCAAGTTTATCGCCGTAAGGCTAAAAATAAGGCTAAATTTTATGGCCGCGCGGAATGTACCAAATGCGCCGAAATCCATCGACGTGACAATCTTACCACGGCACCAGTCTGTCCGCCGCATCCCGCCGCAACTCTGCTCAGAAGCCCAGGGGCGATGTGGCGATAAGGCACTCTATCCACTGACGGATGTTGGTGCCCTTCAGGTGGACTTTGCTGTACTTTGTCACGATGCATTCCACCTGGTTGCGGGATTTGTACCGCTGGTGCAGTGTCATAGAGTTCTTCGGTCCCGCCTTGTTGCACTCAATAATAGCACAAAAAGAGAGGTTTGTAAAATACAGAATTGCTTTGCACGGCATACTTAATCACATGAAAGTAGAAGTCTGTCCGGCGGACAGGCTCCTGCTTTCGTGGTGGAGACTACTGGACTCGAACCAGTGACCTCCTGCGTATGAAGAACTGCGTAGCCGTCGCTATTAACCTTGGTGTTGTCTTTTCTACGTCCGGTTGCTTCATTTATGCCATAGCTCAAGCAAGCAGTTCCCTCTTTCGGGCTTTGTAATAGAGAAAACCGACCAGATCTGCCAGCGCCCAGCCGATCGGAACCGACCACCAGATACCGGTCACGCCGAATGCGGGGACAGCGGACAGCAGATAGGCCAGCGCGACACGAGTGCCCAACGAGATGACCGTCAGGACGACGCTCATTCCCGGCTTCCCCAAGGCGCGATACAGGCCATAGAGCAGGAACAGACAGCCGATGCCGCAGTAAAACGCGCCTTCAATGCGCAGATACCGCACACCTTCCCGGATGACCTCGGTTTCTCCGGCATCCACAAAAATCGTCATAAGCAGTTGGGCGAAAGCGAAAACGAGTGCGGATATGACCACGCAGAAGGCTGCGGAAATGCACACGGCGCTTTTCAGCCCGGCGCGTATCCGTGTACTTTCTTTCGCGCCGTAATTCTGCGCAATGAATGTGGAAAAGGCGTTGCCAAAATCCTGCACCGGCATATAGGCGAAGGCGTCGATCTTCACAGCGGCAGCAAAGGCCGCCATGACAACGAGGCCGAAGCTGTTGACAAGTCCCTGCACCATAAGGATACCGAGATTCATGACCGATTGCTGAACACAGGTCAGCGTGGAAAAGGAAACGATTTCGCGGATGCGGCCTCTCCGCAGGCTGCGGAAATTGCCTATCGAACGCACTTGCGGGAAGCGCATAAGCGCGTAAATGGCGATACCGATGCCCGAAAGATACTGGGCAATTACCGTTGCTTCCGCAGCACCGGCGACACCCCTGTTTAATCCGATCACAAACCAGAGGTCAAGGGCGATATTCAGCACAGCGGAAACCGCCAGAAACGCCAGCGGGATAACGGAGTTGCCGATCGCCCGCAGGAAAGAGGCAAAATAGTTGTACAGGAAAACGGCGGGAATGCCCATGAAGATCACGAACAGGTACTTCCGCATATCGCCCCAGACCTCGGCAGGGACTCTGAGAAACGTGCGAAGTCCGTCCAGACAGATGAATGCCAGAACGTTCAAAAGAACTGTAACGAACGCAATGAAGAAGAACGACGCGCACAGATTCTCCCGCAGCGCCTTTTCATCCCGCTGCCCGAAGCGCATGGAAAACAGCGCACCGCTTCCCATACACAGGCCAAGGATAATGGAAGTCAGAAACGTCATCAGCGTAAAAGACGAGCCCACCGCCGCAAGGGCGTCCCGCCCGAGGAAATGTCCGACGATCAGCGTATCGGCAATGTTATAGCACTGCTGAAGCAGATCCCCTAAAATCATAGGGATGGCAAACAGCAGCATGGAACGGATAACTGGCCCTTTCGTTAAATCCCGATTCATAGTATATCTCCAAAACGTAAGAAAGAAATTGCGATTCGCAAGTATTGTAGTGCTTCGGAAACGTTCTGTCAATATGGCATTTACTTTTTGAAGGATCGGTGCTATCCTATGAGATAAGGAGCATCGAGAAATCGTGGCTTGTGGAGGAAGCACTATGTACTTAGATGGACTGGACGGATTGGATCGAAAGATCGTGCAGCTGCTGATAGAAAATGCGCGTATCTCCTATTCTAATATTGGAGAAAAGATCGGCATCTCAAGAGTCGCGGTAAAAGCCCGGATACAGGCGCTGGAGCAGAAAGGCGTTATCGAGGAATACACGACCGTTATCAACCCGCAGAAGATCAGCGGCGCGGTGTCCTACTATTTTGAAATCGAAACGACGCCGGATTGTTTGTCAAAGGTCACAGAGATATTGAACCGGCATGATACGGTCACGCAGATCTACCGCGTGACTGGGAAAGACAAGCTGCACGTTCACGCTGTTGCCGCTTCCGGCGAAGAAATGGAGACATTCCTGCATACCGTCATTGACACCTTGCCCGGTGTGGTCAGTTGCAGCTGTAATATGATCCTCTCGCGCATTAAGGACATAAAGGGCCTGCGGCTATAAGAATCGCTAGTAATCAACCGAACTTCTGAACCTTGTTTGAAACCATTTTGTTGTCTCAATATTGTCCCTTCATACACCTCTTTTGTACAGAGAGCACCTCTCTGTATGTCGAAGAAGTCCAGAGAAAAGGTGTGCACCAGAGTGTAACACCGATAAAACACGAAGGGTATCCTCGGGTGGAAAAAGAAATAACGACCATGTGACGGAATCCATGTGGTCGCTATTTTTATGTCCAAAATAGAATTATAAAGGCAACATTTTAAAGGGCGGATCATCTTTTTTGCTTAGTTTTCTTGCTTTTTAAAAAGTAGTATGTTAGTATGTGAACAAACATACTATTCGAAAGGAGGGGCGCGGATGGCTAGAGAAAGAAAGAAATCCGAATTTGGAAAATACCTTGCACAACTAATCAAAGACGCTGGGATGACACAATGCGATTTCTACAGCGAAGCAGAAATCGCAAGGCCGTATTTTTACGACATGCTTAGTGGAAGAACGAATCCGCCTCCGCGGGAAACCCTTGAACGTATGCTGGATGTGTTGGAGAAACGGCTCCCACCGAATGAAAAGCGCCGCACGGAGTTCATTAACCGTGTGGCAATCAGCAGGGGCGAGATTCCCTGTGATATCAGCGAAATGATTATTGGACACCCGGAGTGTTGGGACAGCTTACGCACGACGTTACAGACAATGATTGCATCAAGCAAATAAGGAGAACAGAATATGAATGAAAGATTAGATCGTTTTACGAAATTATTAAAGGAAATCTTCGAGCTCGATAAATCTGACCTCGATTTCGGTATTTATCGCGTGATGAATCTCCGCAAAGCGCAGATTGAACAGTTTCTGACAGAGCGTCTGCCGCAGATGGTACAGGAAACACTTGCTCCCTTCGCGCAGG
>ENA-OYXZ01000015-OYXZ01000015.1-human-gut-metagenome-genome-assembly--contig:-NODE-15-length-71751-cov-9.827564_pt1 | contig 71751 bp, 74 predicted proteins | sample MGYA00243975_ERZ653432 | MGnify/ENA primary metagenome ERZ653432 (study PRJEB26926, sample SAMN06164954) | human gut metagenome | biome: ENVO:00009003; feature: ENVO:2100002; material: ENVO:00002003...
GGGGAAGGGGGAAAGGGGCGCGAGTGAGAATCCCCCTTCCCCCGATAGAGGGTAAGCAGCAGGGAAAGGAAAAAGCACAATGCCATACGTTGAAAAGAAAATCATCAGCGGGGAAATATTGGAAATAGAGCGGTATTTCTCCCCGAAAGGCAATAACAGCGCAAGGAAAGAAAAAAAGACAGCTTCCAGCGCAAGGCAGATCGCCGCTAATTCCATACGGACAGAAATAGAGCTTTGGCGGGTAATCTGTACGAATTTCAGCGGCAGGCGCGGGGATCAATTCAATACCTTCACTTTCGCGGAAGATGTGGACGAACCGGAAGCGCGGCGGGAGTGTAAAAACTTCATCAGGCGGGCGCGTCGGTATCTGAAAAAGCGTGGCTTGCCGGATTTGAAATATATCTACAAAGTGGAAAAACAAGGCCGCTGGCATATTCACATGATTATGAGCGGAATACCGTTGGAAGATTTAACAAAGCTATGGGGCCGTGGGCGGGTTACGTCCTCTATCCTTGACGATACGAACAATTACAGGGATTTAGCCGCCTACCTGTCAAAGCAGATGAAGGCGGCGAAGAATGAGCCGGACAAAGAACCGGAGGCGCGGCGGAAATATGCCCGGAATTGGAGCGGGAGCCTGAACCTGCAACGGCCTGTTGTAACGGTGAAGGAAATCAAGCGGGAAAGCATTTTGAAGAAGCCGCCCGCAGCGCCAAAGGGCTATTATCTGTTGCCGGATTGGGAAACGGGGTGTAACAGCTTCGGGAACCTGTATCAATATTTCAAATGCCGGAAGATTACAAGCCCGCCGAAACCGGGCCAAAAAAGGAAGGAGCGGAAAAAGCAATGATGTATCGAGTATGCCCGCAATGCGGTTCCCATCTTGATCCGGGGGAAAGGTGCGATTGCGCAAAGGAACAGGAGCGCCGGACGGATCGGGAGCAGGACGCGGCGGAGAAACGGAAGGAGGCCGGGAAATGAGCTTTTTTTCAAGGATATTCCGCAAGCGTCCCCCGGCGGGCGATATGGAACGGGCGGAGATTTTAAGCGGCGGGAGCGGGTTTTCCGCTTGGAGCGGGGACGCATACGCAAGCGACATATACCGGGGCGCGGTGGACGCAATCGCCCGCAATGCGGCGAAGCTGAAAGGGGCGCACGTAATCCGCTACACCGACCACGAACAGGCGGAAGGCGATTGCAAAATAAACCGCCTGTTGCAGATTGAGCCTAACCCATATATGAGCGCCTTTGACCTACTTTACAAGCTGGCAACCCATTATTTTCTGTATAACAACGCTTTCGCCTACTTGCAGAAGGACGAACGCGGACGGCTATGCGGGGTTTACCCGCTGGGCGCGGCGCAGGTGGATTTTTTAGAGGACGGAAGCGGGGGCCTTTACTGCTATTTCCTGTTTCGGAGCGGGAAAAGCGTAATCCTCCCCTATTCGGATATTATCCACCTTCGGCGCAACTTCAACGGCAACGACCTTTTAGGCGATCCAAACGACGCATTAACGCCCGCTTTGCAGCTTGCGCACACGCAGAACGAGGGTATTATATCCGCCATTAAGAGCGGGGCGAGCATTCGCGGCATTCTCAAACGCACACAGATTGCCAATGTGGAAAAGCTCAAAGAGATACAGGAAAATTTTATCCGGGATTACCTGAACATATCGAACAACGGCGGCATAGCGGTTTTAGATAACGCTTCGGAATATATCCCGCTGGATAACAAGCCCTACGCGATCGACGAAAAGCAGTTGCAGGCGGTGAAAACAAAGATATACGACTATTTGGGCGTGTCGGAAGAAATCGTAAGCAGCAGCTACAACGAAGACCAGTGGGCGGCATTCTATGAAAGCACAATCGAACCGCTGGCGGTACAATTCAGCCTTGAATTTACCCGCAAAATCTTTAATGAGCGGGAAAGGGCTTTCGGAAACGCGATCCAGTTTGAAAGCGGGCGGCTGCAATTCAGCAGCAACGCAACCAAAGTAACGCTTATCAAAGAGCTAATGCCCTACGGCCTGTTGACTGTCAATCAGGCGTTGGAGATATTGAACCTTCCGGCAGTAGCGGGCGGGGAAAAACGCCTGCAAACGCTGAACGTTGTTTCGGCAGATGAAGCCCATAAATACCAGATGGCGAAAGCAGGGGCGGAAACAGCGCCAAAGGAGCCGGAAAAGAAGGAGGAAAGCGGCAATGAAGGAAATCCGAGTTTGTGAAATCAGGGCGGCGGACGCGGCGGCAGGCGCGGGAAGCGGCCTTCGATTGGAGGGCAGGCCGATTGTTTACGACCAGCCCACCACGATAAAAGACGCGGCAGGGGAATATATCGAAGTGATCCAGCGGGGCGCGTTGGAGGGTGCGGACTTGTCGGACGCGCGGTTATTGTATAACCACGATTTAAGCAAAGTCCCCCTTGCCCGCACTCCAAAGACAATGCAGCTTGTTTGCGATCCGGCAGGGTTGCGAATGGTTGCGGAGCTACCGGACACGCCGGAAGCGAAAAGCGTTCATACGGCAGTAAAACGCGGCGACCTTTCGGGAATGTCCTTCGCCTTCAAAGTGCCGAAGGGCGGCGACAGCTACGACGCGAAGACCAGAACCCGGACAATCCGCAAAATTGAAAAGGTGTATGAAATCAGCGTCGTTCCCTTCCCCGCCTACCCGCAAACGAGCGTTGAAGCGCGTTCGGCAATGTCCGAGCGTGCGGAAAACGAGCGGGCGCGGCAAGCGGCGATTATCAAGGCGAACAAAATTCTTATGAAGGAGTTTTAAGGCTATGGCAGAAGAAAGCGGCGTTGTTGTAAAGCCCGTAAACGTCAAGCAGGACGGGCAGACAACGGAAATTGAAATCCACATTGAAAAGCCGGAGGAACAGAAGCAGCAGGAACCGAAAAAGGAACGCCGCCGCACGCTGACAGAACGGCTATACGCACAGATCGACATTATGGAGCGGGAGCAAGGGAAAATCGCTTCCGGGTATGAGGGAAGCCAAAACCCGAAAGCGGCAAGAAATGAATACCTTGCTTTTGCAAAACAGATTACCGACACGGCAAACGCCATTATCAACATTAAACGGGGAGGAAAATAACAATGAATTTCAAGACAGTTGCAGAGGCTTTTAACCATTACAGAACCGCCACTTTGGAGGAAATCGAGCGCCGCACGGCGGAAATTAAAGGGATTATCGAAACCGACGCGGAGGCGGATATTACCACGCTGAATATTGAGCTTTCCGGCCTTGCGCAGGCGAAGGCCAACGCGCAGCAGAACGCCGGGAGCGGCAACCAGCGCAGCGCCTTTAACCCGATTACCGGGGCGGGAATGAACTTCGAGCGCCGCGCAAGCTATGAGGCCACCGAAGGCGACGTACTGAACAGCCCGGAATACCGGAGCGCCTTTTTCAAAACCCTGTTGGGCCACAAGCTGACCGAGTTTGAACAGGCGGCATATAACCGCGCTATGGGCGAACAGAGGGCGGACGCTTTCGCCTCTTCTTCCAGCGCTGCGGCGGTTCTCCCAACACAGACGCTTAACGAGGTTATCAGCAAGGCGCGTACAATGGGCGGGCTTATGAGCGTTTGCCGTGGGTTCAATATCCCGGCAAAAGTAGCGGTTCCCGTAGGCACTCCCACAGCGGCAGCAAGCTGGCACGCAGAGGGCGCGGCGGTAGAGAGCGCGGCCCCTTCCGTCGCAAGCGTTTCTTTTGACGGTTACGAGATTATGAAGGTGCTTTCCATCAGCGAGAAGGCCCGGAAAATGAGCGTTGCCGCCTTTGAAAGCTATATGACACAGGAGCTTAACGCTTGTGTAATGGCCTGCATTGCGGACGGGCTTGTAAACGGCAGCGGAACCAATCAGGGAACGGGCGTTTTGAACGGCGTTTCTTGGACGAAGGACACCAACCATTTTGAATTTAGCAAGGCGAACGGCCTTGCCTATGCCGATGTGGTGAAGGTTGTTGCGGCCCTGAAAAGAGGGTATGCAAACGGCGCTTGTTGGGCTATGAATAATGCCGCGCTTTACAACCTGTTCTATGGCCTTGTGGACGCAAACAAGCGGCCTATTTTCATTGCCGATCCGAAAAATGAGGGGATCGGGAAAATTCTTGGGTTCCCGGTTGTGGTAGATGATTATCTGCCCGCTGAAACCGTCCTTTTCGGCAACTTCAACTATATGGGCTACAATCTGCCGGAAGGTATCACAGTGGAAGCGTCCCGCGAAAGCAGCTTCAAGAAAGGCTTGATTGATTACAGGGCTATGGCGATCGCAGATTGCAAGCCGGTTGTAGAGGAAGCCTTTATCAAGCTGACGCGGGCGACCGCATAAGGGGCGGCGGCTATGCTGACAGTAGAACAGGGCCGCGAGGCGTTACGGTTAGACACCGAGGACAACGACGAAATTATAGCGGGGTTGCTGGCGGCGATCCCGGCGTATATCGAACTTGCAACAGGGCTGACCGCAGAGCAGCAGGAAGAACAGCCGTTAGCAGATACCGCAAGCCGCTTTATCCTCATTCTGTGGTATAACGCGGAGCGGGCGGACGCGGAAAAGCTGCAACGGACAATCGACAGTTTATTAAAGGCGCTTGCGCTTGTGGCGCTAAAGAAGGAGTAAGAAAGATATGGCGAAGGACTTTGCACGCGGGTTCTACGACAGCCCGGAATGGAGGAAGACGCGGGAAGCCTATTTAAGCAGCGTCAATTACATATGCGAGGATTGCGGCGGGGCCGCGTGCATTGTCCACCATATTGAACACATTACAGCGGCGAATGTGGATAACCCGGAAATAACCCTGAATTGGGACAACCTCAAAGCGGTATGCGAGAAGTGCCACGCAGAGGAACACGCCAAAGACAAGAAGGCGTTTAAGGGAACGGCGGCGCGGCTGAACGGGATTGCCTTTGATGAAGAGGGTAACGCCGTTGCAAGCCCAAATGTCTTTCTTATTTGCGGAAGTCCGGGGAGCGGCAAAACAACCTATGTGCAGGAACACAAAGGGCCGCGCGATCTTGTCATAGATATGGATTATATTTGCGCTGCATTGCAGGGGGAAGCGGGCGACATTCGCACGGATCACAGGCCAATTATAGCGGTTGCGGCGGAGGTTCGCGGCCTTCTCTATGAGATCATACAGCAGCGGCGCGGGCAATGGGAACGAGCCTTTGTTGTTTCAGGTGTGGCGGACGCGCTGGAAATGCGGGCGCTTGCCAATGAGTTAGGCGCACAGCTTGTTTTACTGGAAACGCCGCTTGCGGAGTGCGTAAAGCGGATTCGGGACGATCCACAAAGGGCGAGGAACCGCAAACGGTTTGTAAAGCTGGCGGCGGAGTGGCACGAAAAATATAAACAGTCGTGCGAGCGGGTTTTTATCCCCCCCTATCAACAAAACAGGAGGGACACTTAACACCATTTCGGGGCGGCCCTTTTCTTTCCCCTCCACGGGTTCGCATAGGAGGGAGGGTTCAAGACAAAACGGAAGTGAGGCGATTTGCTTTGACGTTGCAGGAAGATAAACAGAAATCGAAAAATTTACGGCAGCTTCGGCGGCTTTTGAAGCTGGTTCCGGCAGACCGCAAGGCGGTTGCCGAAAATCTGTTGCAAGAGGTTGTTTTTATGGCCTCTACCCTGTCCGAGCTACGGGCGCACATTGAAGAACACGGCGCAATAGACCATTTCAAGCAGGGAAAGCAGGAATTTAACCGGGAAAGCCCCGCCGTTAAGACCTATAACACGATGATCCAGCGTTACAGCCTGCTTTATAAACAGCTTACGGATATGTTACCGAAGCCGGAACCCGCCGACAAGGGCGCAAGCGAACTGCTGGAATTTATGAAAAAGCAGGGATAACGCTTGAATTATATTCTTGAATACTGGAAGGCGATTGAATGCGGTAAATGCGTTGTGTCGGCGCGGGTAAAGAAGCAGTATGGGAAGCTGGTAGAGCGGATCAGGAACCCGAAGGGGCGGTATATCTTCGACGAACGGCGGGCAGAAGCGCCGATCGCGTTTATAGAAACCTTCTGCAAACATTCAAAAGGCGAATGGGCGGGAAAAGCCGTAAAGCTGGAACTATTCCAGCGGGCTTTTATCTCCGCCTTATTCGGCTTTATTGACAAAGACACCGGGAAGCGGCAATACCGGGAAGCGCTCTTCTATGTCGCCCGGAAAAACGGTAAAAGCACAATGCTTGCGGGCATTGCCCTATATATGCTGACAGCGGACAGGGAACCGGGCGCAGAGGTTTACAGCGTCGCCACAAAGCGGGATCAGGCGCGTTTAATCTTTGAAGAGGCGCACAATATGGTAAAGCAAAGCCCGGCGCTTCGCAAGGAATTAAAGAAGCGTAAGGCGGATTTGTATTTCCCGGCGGCTTTCTCCCGCTTCGAGGCATTGAGCAAGGATAGCGGGAGTATGGACGGGCTTAACTCCCATTGCGTGATAATCGACGAACTGCACGGGATAAAAGACCGGAATTTATACGAGGTTATGAAGCAGAGCCAAAGCGCACGGCGGCAACCGCTCTTGATTATGATTACCACGGCGGGGACGGTGCGCGAATGTATCTTTGACGATATGTATTCCTACGCCTGCAATATTGTTGACGGGGTTTTTGAAGATGAAACCTTCCTCCCGATCCTCTATGAACTGGATAACCGGGCGGAATGGGCGCAGCCGGAAATGTGGCAGAAGGCTAACCCGGCGTTGGGGACAATCAAGAAGCTGGAAGACCTGCAAACAAAGATTGCGCGGGCGCAAAATAACCCGGTTGACCTGAAAGGCATACTCATTAAAGATTTTAACGTCCGGGACACCGTGGGCAATGCGTGGTTGACGCTGGACGATATAACGAACGAAGAAACATTTAATTTGGAGCGGTTCCGGGGTGCTTTTGCAATCGGCGGCGCAGATTTGTCCGGTTCACGCGACCTGACTTGCGCAACGCTTTTAATGATCGACAAGGAAACCGAACAGCGGTTTGTAACGCAAATGTACTGGATACCGGAAGACACGCTCGAACGGCGCGTAAATGAGGAAAAGCTACCCTATGACAAGTGGCTGGAACGCGGCCTTGTGCGGCTATGCAAGGGGAATACCATTGATTACAAGGACGTTACAGCGTGGTTTGTCGAGGTTGCGAACGAATACGGCATTTACCCGGCTTGGGTATATTACGATAATTGGAGCGCCCGTTATTGGGTGGAGGAAATGAAGGCGAACGGCTTTAATATGGTGCGCTGCATTCAGGGCGCGAAGACGCTTTCCCTTCCTATGCAGTTTTTGGGCGCGGATTTGCAGGCAAAGAAGGTAAACTACAACAACAATCCTATTTTGCGCTGGTGCCTTTCCAATACAGGCGTACATACCGACCGCAACGGGAACATAGTACCGATTAAAAATCAGGCGGCAAAGCAGCGCATAGACGGAACGGCGAGTTTGCTAAACTGCTATGTTGGGCTATATGAGCATTACAACGAATTTTTAGAAGCACAGTAAGGGGGCGCGGGAATGAAGCTGAAAGACAAGAAAATCAGGATATTACAACACTTTCACGGGACAAATGATAATGGCTTCCCCGTTGATGAATGGCGACCGCTGCATAAAGGGAAGCTATGGGCCTACTACCGCCATTTATCCGGGCGGGAGTTTTTCGCGGCGGCTATGGTAAACGCGGAAGAAACCGTTATTTTCACTGTGAATTACCGTTCCGACATTACAACGGAAATGATGATTGAATATGCCGGGGAGTATTTCCAGATTGAGCGCATAGACGATCACGAAGGATATATGACCGACCTTGATATTTATTGCAGCACTTATGAGGGGCCGGGGCCGGATATTGTAGAAAAGTAGCGGGAGCGGGTTTGTTATGCGTGAGGAATACACCAACGAGGAATTAGCTATCAGGATCAAAGCGGGGCGGCGGGATTTGTTGCCGCTGTTATGGGCGAAGAATAAGCGCTCTATTTATTTAATGGCGGTAAAATACCGCACAATCATTCGGCAACACGCCTTTGTTGATCTGGAAGACTTCCTCCAATGCGGGTATTTCGCGCTTGTGGGGGCGGTGGAGGCTTATAACCCGGCGAAGGGCTGGAAGCTGTCCGCCTATCTCAATTTTGCCTATAAAAAGCAGGTTTACGCAATGTTCGGAAACGCCCGCGAGGGCGACGCATACATATTTCCGCCCGCGCCCTCTTCCCTGAATGTGCCGATCGAGAACAAGGACGGGCACGAAACGGAAGTTATGGACTTGTTAGAAGATGAAAACGCCGGGAGGCTGGAAGAAGATTGCGAAAAAGAGGAATTGCGGCGCATTGTCCGGGCGACGGTAGATAAATTACCGGAGCGGGAACGCTTTGTAATCCGGGCGCTGTATTTTGAGGAACGGACAAAAGCGGAGCTTGCAGACGGAAAGCGCTTTAAGGATCAATTCCACGTTGCGCGGGTTGAAAATACCGCTATGTTACAGTTGCGGCGCGATCGGGAATTGCGGGAGCTTCACCGGGCCTATTTTTCAGAACAGCCGCCAAAGCCCGACGAAATGCGGGCCACGCCGGAAGCGCAGGCAATGGCGGAAGAAAGCTGGGAAGAATGGATCAGGGGCGCGGCAAAGCAGATAGGGAGGTTAAGCGGTGAATTTTGAACGTATGAAGGAAATAGCGGTTGAAGATTTGACACAGTACAGGAAGTTACAACAGGGCGACGAAGCGGACAGGCAGCGGGCCACGCTGATTGGGGCGGCATTACATACCTTGCCGGAGCGGGAACAGGAGGTTTTGCGGCAATTCTTTATTGACCGTGAAACCCGCTACGCCGGACACCGGGCAAGACTGCAAGCTATGTTTGGTTTGTGTATTTCCGACCTGTACCGCCTCAAAAACGACGCTATAACAAATTATTGTTTAGCTGTCCTTGCCATCAGAGCGTCAAGCGGCAACAAATAACAGAAAACCCGCTCTTCCCCTTTACCGGGCGAGCGGGTTTTCTTCATCACCTTTTACAGATGATACCGAACAGACCGTTTACAAAGATGTATCGCGGCGCGTTCGGATTTGTAATTAAATGGCGGAGGGTTAGGGATTCGAACCCTAGGTGCCTTGCGGCACACGACTTTTCGAGAGTCGCACCTTCGACCACTCGGACAACCCTCCAAGTTGTATCTTCACCCAATCCGCTTTGGAAAATGGGGAGAACTGATGGGGAGAACTCAAAGATTTTTTCGTTTTCGAACCCTCGAAAACCTGCATAAATCAAGACTTTTTCGGGTGGAGCGTTCCACGAAGCGATTCCGATTTCGAGTGCGGACCCTTCAACCGCTTGGGTACATCTCCATATGGGGCTTGCCCTGCCACGGATGCGGCGGTGTTCCCATTGCCGCACATGACACGCACGGTATCATACCACATTTTTCTCTGCGGCGCAACACCCTTTCCTGCATATTTTCGCCGGTGTCTGCATTCTCTGGGAGGGGGAGGTGTCTGCCGTGGCAAAACCTGCAAATACCGTGTTCCTCTACGGAGAGCCGGGGGACTACGCCAATTACCGTCTGGCGCTGGAGGCCGTGGGACTGCGTCCGGTGGTGAGCCGCAGTCTCATGGCGGCGCTGGGCTGCGGCGGCCTGCTGCTGCCCGGCGGCGGAGATATCCACGACCGATTACCGCCGGAGGAGACGTTCCTCCTGCGCACGTTCTGGGAGGCGCGCCGCCCCATTCTGGGCATCTGCCGGGGGATGCAGGCGCTCAACGTGTTCCGGGGCGGTACGCTGCGGGACGATCTCCCCGGCCATCAGATACCGGAGGGCGACATGGTGCATCCCAGCCGGGCGGAGGGGCCGCTGGCGGCGCTGCTGGGGCCGTGTCCCGCCGTCACCAGCAGCCACCATCAGGCGGTGGACAGGGTGGGGGAGGGGCTGCTGCCGTGCCAGTGGGCGCCGGACGGCACGGCGGAGGCGCTGTATGCACCGCACCGTCCGGTGCTGGGTGTTCAGTGGCACCCGGAGCGCCAGAGCTTTGCCTACCGGCGGCGGGACGCCGATGACGGCGCGCCGGTATTCCGCTGGCTCGGGGACACATTGACAAACGGCGGCCCGACCTTATATAATGAAACCTAAGAGCCCGTATCCGCGGGCCAACGACATACAAATGAGGTATAGAAGCATGGAAAAGATACGGGCGTTTCTGCGCCGTAAGGACATCGTTTTCTCCGCAAAGCGCTACTTCATCGATGCCATGGGCGCTATGGCACAGGGTTTGTTCTGCACGCTGCTGGTGGGTACCATCCTCAACACCATCGGCCAGCAGTTCCACATCGGGTTCCTGAACGCCGTCATCGTCACCATTGGCAAGGGCGATGGCGCGGTGAACTACACCATCGGCGGGCTGTGCTCGGCCATGGTAGGCCCCGGCATGGCGGTGGCCATCGCCGGCGCGCTGAAGGCGCCGCCGTTGGTGCTGTTCTCCCTGATCCCCGTGGGCTTTGCCGCCAACTACATGGGCGGCGCAGGCGGCCCGCTTGCCGTGCTGTTCGTGGCGCTGTTCGCCGCCGAGGTGGGCAAGGCCGTCAGCAAGGAGACGAAGATCGACATTCTGGTGACGCCCATCGTCACGGTGCTGGCCGGTATCGGCCTTGCGGCGCTGATCGCCGCGCCGGTGGGCAAGGCGGCCTCCGCCGTGGGACAGGCCATCATGTGGGCGACGGAGCTGCAGCCCTTCTTCATGGGCATTCTGGTGTCCGTCATCATCGGCGTGGCGCTGACGCTGCCCATCTCCTCCGCCGCCATCTGCGCGGCGCTGGGACTGACGGGGCTGGCCGGCGGCGCTGCCGTGGCGGGCTGCTGCGCCCAGATGGTGGGCTTCGCCGTTATGAGCTTCCGCGAGAACCGCTGGGGCGGTCTGGCGGCGCAGGGCATCGGTACCAGTATGCTGCAAATGGGCAACATCGTCCGCAACCCCCGGATATGGATCCCGCCCACGCTGGCCTCCGCCATCACCGGGCCCATCGCCACCTGCATTTTCCGCATGGAGATGAACGGTGCGCCGGTGTCCTCCGGCATGGGTACCTGCGGTCTGGTGGGTCAGATCGGCGTGTACACCGGCTGGGTCAACGACATCGCCGCCGGGACGAAGGCCGCCATCACCGGCATGGACTGGCTGGGACTGGTGCTGATCTCCTTTGTGCTGCCGGCCATGCTGACGTGGCTCATCGCCGTGCCCCTGCGGAAATGGGGCTGGATCAAGGACGGTGACCTGAAGCTGGACCTGTGATCGGTCTGCCGCTGTCTGAAATTCAGACAGATCTTCGATTTTGTCTAAGTCGGACAGATTGCAAAATCTGTTGAAACCCGCTACCATCGAGCCAGAGGGACTGTTGCCCCGACGACTGACGGTGCGGCTTCCGGGAGGGAGCGGCGGAACGGAGGAGACGCATGGCTCAAACCACAAAAAAGCGCATCATGGAGGGGTTCCTCCAGCTTCTGGAGCAGCGCCCGCTGGACAAGATATCCGTGGTGGACGTTGCCGATCACTGCGGTATCAACCGCAACACCTTCTATTACTACTACTGCGACATCTATGCGCTGATCCGGGAGCTGATGGAGCTCGTGGCGCAGCGGATGATCGCCGAGGGTCTGTCCGACCGCAACTGGACGGAGATCGCCCAGCAGCTCACCGCCTTTATCCGGGAGCATCGCCGTGCGGTGACCCACTTGTTCCACTCCAGCCAGCGCGACCTGCTGGAGGACTACATCTACGACGTGACCTACGCCGTCACGGAGTCGCTGGTGCGCCGCACCGCCGCCAGTCTGCCGGTGTCGGAGGAGGATCTGCACACGGTGACGATGTACTTCACCAGCGCCCTGCTGGGCATGATCTCCCGCTGGCTGCGGTTTGGCCTGAAGGACAACGCGGAGCAGACGGTGGAGCGCACCGGCTACCTGCTGGAGGGCTCGCTGCGCCATATGCTGGAGCGCAGCTGCGAGACGGGAGGGGACGCATGAGCGGCTTTGCCAAATGCGTGATCTGGCTATTGGCGCTGGCGCTGCTGGCGCACCCGCTGGGACAGGCGCTGCCCCGCCGATGGTTTGACGGCGAGCGCTTTCCCTACCGCTGCTATAGGTGGGAAAAGCAGGGGCGGATCTATACCCGCATCGGCGTGGAGCGCTGGAAAACGCTGGTGCCGGATATGAGCCGCCTTCTGCCGGACATGGTAAAAAAGCAGGTGGACCCTACCGCCGTCACCGCCGCGCAGGCGGCGGTGCTGGTGCAGGAGACCTGCGTGGCGGAGGCGGTACACACCGCCTCCAGCCTGTTGGGGCTGCTCTGCCTGCGGCTGTGGCCCGGCTGGGGCGGCGTTCTCGTGTGGGCGGTGTGGTTCCTGCTGGGGAACCTGCCGTTTATCCTCATTCAACGCTACAACAGACCGCGGCTCCAGCGGCTGCGGAGCTTGCTGCAACGACGGGAGCAGCGGAAAGGACGCCATGAACATACTGATACTGACCTGTAATACCGGCGGCGGACACAACGCCGTGGCTGCCGCGCTGACCGAGGCATTTCGCCGCCGCGGCGCGGACTGCACCGTGCTGGATGGCCTGTCCTTCATCTCCCAGAAGGCGTCCAAGCTGGTGTCACGCTGGCATACCCGGATGTACCGCCACCATCCGCATCTCTACAAGGCGGGCTACATGACCGCCGAGGAGGAGGTGGGGCGTACCGTCCCCAAACATAACCCGGTGGAGCGCTATCTGGCCAGGGGCGCCCGCCGCCTGTACCGTTTTTTACAGACCCAGCGGTTTGACGCCGTGGTGTGCGTCCATGTGATCCCGGCGCTGATGATGACCATGCTCCGCAAAAACGGCGGCGCGCCCATGCCCTTCTGCTTCGTGGCCACGGACTATACGTGCAGCCCCTCGGTGGGCGACTGTACGCCGGACATCTGTGTCATCCCCCACGAGGAGCTGGCGGAGGAGTTCGTCCGCTGCGGCATGGCGGCGGAGACGCTGCTGCCGGCGGGCATCCCCACCCGCAGCGTGTTCAACGCCCCGGTCGACCGCGCCGCCGCCCGGCGGGCGCTGTCTCTGCCGGAGGAGGGGCGGCACATCCTGCTCATGAGCGGCAGCATCGGCTGCGGCCCCATGACCGAGCTGGCGCGGCAGCTGGACGAACAGATGCGGTCGGGGGACTATGCCACGGTGCTGTGCGGCAGCAACCGCCAGATGCTCTACGCCCTGCAGCGGCGCAGTCTGCTGCGGGTGCAGGCGGTGGGGTTCACCTCCCAGGTGGCGCAGTATATGGACAGCGCCGACCTGCTGGTGTCCAAGCCCGGCGGCATCAGCATCACCGAGGCCGCCTGTAAGGGCGTACCCATGCTGCTGGCGGATCTGGTGGGCGGCTGCGAGACCCGCAATCAGGCGTTTTTTGCCGAACATGGCTGGGCGGCCGCCTGCTCCAACGACACCATTGCGGACAGCGCCCTGTCTCTGCTGGCGGACGACGCCCGCCGGGAGGCGCTGGTGAGCGCCCAGCGCCGGGATTTTGACGGCCGGGCGGCAGCGCGTGTGGCGGATGCGGTGCTGTGCCGCTGCGGGCAAGCTCCCGCCGCCGTATAGTGTGCGATATAAAAGAGTGCCGACAGCCTTAGCTGCCGGCACTCTTTTGTATATTTCGGGCAAATTGTACAACCGCTCTCTTGCATTTCTCGGCCTCTGTCGTGTATAATATAAAAAAGAAAGGGATTTGTTCATAGGGAGGACATACTTTCGTGTTATCATAGGCACATGAGGAAAGAAGGAGGGCATTGCCCATGATGATCGAGAAGAGCGGCAGCATCCGGCTGAAGGATATCTCTGTGGCCGGAAATCTGCCGCCGGAGCAGCAGGCGCTGGCAGCCGGCATGGTTCGTGTGACCCACCTGTACCGCAGCGCGCTGAAGGTGGCCGTGACACAGATGGAGATCCTGGACGAGGAGTTCGCCCGGATGTATGACCATTCGCCCATCCATCACATCGAGTACCGCATCAAATCACTGGACAGCATTGTGGACAAGCTGAAGCGCCGCGGCTTCGAGGTAAGCATCGACAACATCTACGCGCACATACAGGACCTGGCCGGTATCCGCGTCATCTGCAACTATCTGGATGATATCTACTACCTCCGCTCGCTGCTGACCCGGTTCGAGTCGTTTGAGGTCATCCGCGAGGTGGACTACATCAAGAACCCCAAGCCCTCCGGCTACCGCAGCCTCCATCTGGTGGTGAACGTGCCCATCGTTATCTCCGAGGGTACCATGGTGCTGCCAGTGGAGATCCAGCTGCGCACCATCGCCATGGATATGTGGGCCAGTCTGGAGCACGAGCTGCGCTACAAGTCGGAGCGGCAGTTCACCGACGACGACGCCGCCCGCCTGCGGCTTTGCTCCGACGCCATCAGCGAGATCGATCAGGAGATGCAGGACATCTATCAGGGGAAGGAGCCCCGCTACCACGCATAAAACGACCATACGAAAGGGAGCGTACACCCGCAGGTGTGCGCTCCCTTTTTTGTGTCCGTTATACGGCGGCGCGGAATACCTCTACGCCCAGCTGGCTCAGCGCGCCCATGATGACGCCTGCCAGCAGCACGCCGCCCATGCAGGCCAGCACGCTCTTCTTAAAGTCCATATCCAGCAGGCTGGCGGCCAGCGTACCTGTCCATGCGCCGGTACCCGGCAGGGGGATGCCCACAAACAGCAGCAGCGCCCAGTACAGGCCGCGGCCCGCCTTTTTTTGCAGCTTCTGCCCGGCGTGCTCGCCCTTCACCAGACAGAAGGAGAAGAACCGGCCGATCACCGGCTTATCGCTGCCCCACACCAGTACCCTGCGGGCGAAGAAGTAGATCAGCGGCACCGGCAGCATATTGCCCACGATGGCGATGCAGTACGTCAGCCACAGAGGCAGCCCGAAGCCTACGCCGTAGGGGATGGCGCCCCGCAGCTCGATAATAGGCACCATGGACACAAAAAAAACAACCAAGCAGTGTTCAAGCATAGACCTGAGATCCCCTTTTTCCGAAAGCTGTCCCTTATTATACCCGGTTTTCTCCGGTTTGACAAGAATGCCAAAGCAGTTTCAAAAGCCTTCTGAAAATTTTACGTTTTTCTGAGGCTCGACCTGTCGACAAATGTCCGTCTGTCCTGTATACTGATAGTACTCATCACGATAGATAATGGGAGGAGATGCGCATATGGGCATTTCAGACGTGATATCGCTGCTGGGCGGTATCGCCCTATTCCTGTTTGGCATGTCTCTGATGGGAGACGGCCTGAAGAAAGTTGCCGGCAGTAAGCTGGAGCTGGTGCTTTACCGCCTGAGCAGCACCCCGCTGAAGGGCGTCCTGCTGGGAACCGGCGTGACCGCCGTGATCCAATCCTCCTCTGCCACCTCCGTCATGGTGGTGGGCTTCGTCAACTCCGGTATGATGAAGGTGCGGCAGGCCATCAGTGTCATCATGGGTGCCATTCTTGGCACCAGTATCACCGGCTGGATCCTGTGCCTTTCCTATATCCCCGGCGGCAGCGGTCTTGTGCAGTTGCTGAGCACCGAGGTGATCACCGGCATCGTGGCGGTCATCGGCATCATCCTGCGCATGGGCTCCGGCAGGACCTCCTCCCGCCATGTGGGGGATATCCTGCTGGGCTTCGCCGTACTGATGTACGGAATGTCCGCCATGTCCGGCGCCGTCTCCCCTCTGCGGGAGAGTGAGGAGTTTATCCGCATCCTCACGTCGTTCTCCAACCCACTGCTGGGCATTCTGGTGGGTGTCGCCTTCACCAGCGTGCTGCAAAGCGCCTCCGCCGCCGTGGGTATTTTGCAGGCCCTGTCCATCACCGGCGCCATCACCTTTGAGATCGCGTTCCCCATCATTATGGGTATCGCCATCGGTGCGGCGGTGCCGGTGCTGCTGTCGGCGCTGGGCGCCAACCTCAACGGTAAGCGCACCGCCTTCGTGTACCTGCTCATCGACGTGCTGGGCGTGGTGATATGGGCCATGGTGTTCTACGGCCTCAATGCCGCCCTGCACTTCCCGTTCCTGACCGATACCATGACCGCCGTCAGCATCGCGCTGATGAACACTCTGTTCCGTCTGGCCACGCTGGTGGTGCTGTTCCCCCTGATCGGCGCCATGGAGCGGCTGGTGGTGTTCCTGTTCCCCGACACCGGCCTCATCGCCGAGGAGCAGGATATGGACCGTCTGGAGGAGCGTTTCCTCCAGCACCCCGCCCTCTCCATCGAGCAGAGCCGTCTCGTCACCAACTCCATGGCGGAGCGCGCCGCCGGCAACCTGCTGGACGCCATGGCGCTGCGTACCAACTATTCGGAGAAGGCCCTCCAGAACGTGGAGGAAACGGAGTCCCTCATCGACCGCTACGAGGACAAGTTGGGTACCTATCTCATGAAGATCACCAGCCGCTCCCTCTCCGCCACCCAGAGCGAGGAGGTCAGCAAGTTCCTGCACACCATTTCGGATTTTGAACGTATCTCTGACCACGCCCTGAACATCTCCCAAACAGCCAAGGAGATCCACGACAAGGAGGTGGAGTTTTCCGCCGCCGCCCTTCACGAGCTGGAGGTCATGGAGTCCGCCCTGCGGGAGATCCTGGAGGTCGCCATCGAGGCGTTCGTGTCCAACGATATCCAGCAGGCCGCCCGCGTGGAGCCGCTGGAGGAAATCATCGACGGCCTGTGCGACGAGATGAAGTCCCACCATGTGGTGCGCCTCCAGTCCGGCGTCTGCACGCTGGGGCAGGGGTTCATATTCAACGACCTGCTGACCAACTACGAGCGTGTGGCAGACCACTGCTCCAACATCGCCGTGGCCATCATCGAGCTGGAGTCCGACTCCTTTGATACCCACGAGTACCTCAGCAGCGTGCGGGCCATGAAATCCCACTCCTTTGCCCGGTACTATGAGGAGTACCAGGAGAAGTACCACCTGTAAAAGAACATCGCGTACAAGCTGCGCTGCAAAAAGGAATGCCGCCCACCCGGGCGGCATTCCTTTTTTGAGAGGCGTGGAGAAACGGTACTTTTTCTTTCTGACAAAAGAAAAAAGTCCCGAAACCTTACGGTTTCAGGACTTTTTTGGTCGGAGTGTAATTATAGGATTTCAGAAAACACAGATATATCAACGGTTTGCTGGTGTCAGCAGTAGTTACAGTAAATATGCCAAAAAGTAAATGACTATGGCAGCAGCACCGGCGAGGAGCAGTATTGCCACAGGAAAGCAACCTGTGCGGCGAGTTTGTCGAGCAGCATCAGAGTGATCGGAAACAGTTGGCATGGCTACGGGTTTCGCTCGTTGCGCCGATTTTTTGACGGCGAGATGGTCTTCTTGGTATCTGCGAAGCTGCGTGAGCGGGTCGCACCCAAATATAATGTCGTCATAAAAGCTGTTTGTGTCCTGAATGTCACGTTCTCCACAGAGTTGCAATTGTTCTGAATCGTGTGCGAGTTGATTGCGCACCCACCGAAGGTGTTTTAGCGTCCTGTATGCCTGCTCTCACGAAGGAATTGCAAGCCGTCCCTGATAAGACACCCGCTCCATATCCTCAATGTACTGGCTGACTCCATTCCGGCAGCCGTATATATCCGAGCAAAGGCGGTCTAAACGTTTATAGGCTTCAAAGAATTCGTTGTCTATCGCCTGCATAAAAACACCTCTCTTTGTGCCTATGTGGATATGAAAATAGAGTATCCATGACTGACTGTGACATGAATACTCTATTTTGTCATGCTGTACCACTGTAGATTTTTGAACCCCCAGTTCAAAAATGCCATGTGCAAATCGGAATTCTTCGTTCTTTTTTAACTTTTCACAAACTTTTTTGATAGGTGCTTTCAGAAGCTGCCAACTGGTCACATGAAAAACGGTTATGTGAAAACGCTATTTTTCCTCTGGCATCTCGTTCGTATCCGCGGCTGTCCCTTCCAGAAGGTCAGTCACGACCTGATTGAACTGTGCAGCGTTCTTGGAGGTGATGACGGGAACGCCTGTGCGTTCCTCGACCGCCTTCCGTGCGATTCCGGCGGCCTCACCGCCCTCGCGGGCAACCGCTATGTTCTCTGAAAATGTGCTTGGTGCTTTCTGCTTGGAAATTTCCGTAGTGGTTGCCTCCGCCAGCATATTCAGCACCAGCTCCAGCGTGGTCATGTTATCACGAAGGTTTTCTTTTTTCAAACCTTTCAGGTTTTTGTACTGGCGGGTAGACATTCCCGACCACGCGCGGGAGATCTCATCGGTGAGGATGGCGTACTCCACGCCCTTCTGAACGCCGCGGGCGTCCCACTCGTCTGTCAGTTCCTTACGGACCTGAATGGCTTGCAGTCGCTGGTTGATCCACTCGCGGGTATAGCCCTTCTTGAGATAGGTTTCCAACGCCCTCTCGATGGTCAACTCCGGGTCTATGGTTTCCTCAATGCGCTCCCGGCCAACCTGTGCTAACCAGGCTCGGAATGGTTCTGCTTTTGGCGAGGGAATGGATTGGACGATACGGAGGAGCTGCTCCGTGTCAGCCACATCGGTATTGTAGCGTTTTCCATCCTTGGGCGACTTCATTTTCAGTTGCTGACAATTTGTCAGCAACTGATCTGCGCCTTCTTCTTTCAAACGCTGCTTCAGTTTCGCCCAATAGTTACTTGCGCCGCGTTGGTCTGGCTGGTCGGTTAGAACAGCCACCACATCAACGATGGAAAAGTACCATTCCTCTTTTTCCTCATCCCACGCAGTACGAATGCGCTTGTCCTCGAATAGCTGGATCTTATCGTTCTGTGCCATTCTGTTCACCTCACTCCTGCAACAAATCTCTCAGCAGCCCCTGGCACCCTTCCAGCACATCCCGCCAAGTCGACTCGAAGTCCTCGGTGTACCACGGGTCGGCAACATCGCGGGGGTGGTCGGTGTAGTCCATCAGTAGGTGCAGCTTGCCGGCAAAGTCGCCGCCGCAGATGCGGTACATATTCCGCAGGTTGGCACTGTCCATGCCGATCAGCAGGTCGTATTCGTCGTAGTCCTGATTGGTGAGCTGCCGCGCTGCGTGGCCGTCGCAGGAGATCCCATGCTCCGCCAGCTTGCGCCGCGCCGAAGGATAGACCGGGTTGCCGATCTCCTCCCGGCTGGTGGCCGCCGACTCGATATGGAATTGTGACGACAGCCCCGCCTTCTTCACCAAGTCCTTCATCACAAACTCGGCCATGGGGCTGCGGCAGATGTTTCCATGGCAGATAAACAGGATATTCTTCATACTGGTTCTTCTCCGAAAACTCATCATTTTCTACAGTATAACAGGTATCCTCGTTTTCGCCAAGAGCAATTTCCAAATGTGCGGAGGATGCGATCATCCGAAGCAGCTCCGTTTTGGATAAGCCGCTTTCGGCGGCCTTCCGAATGTACCAGCGTCTCTCGGCCATGGTCAATCCGGCCTCCATGATGACCACATTCTGCGTCCAGCCGAGGTGCATCGCCAGCCGCATGATTTCAGGAGTTTTCTCGTAGGCCGCGTAAAACGCGCGCATCCGGCGCAGGTTGCGTGGAGAAAAGCCCTCGGCTGTGGGATAGGCCGCTTGCAGATATTCCGACGCCGCGACAGCGGCGCCTTTTTTAGCTCTGCTGCTGACCACCCGGCCAATCTCGCAGTACAGCTCCATCTGCGGGAGCTGCGCCGCAACAGCGGCGTCCAGCGCGGCAAACATGGCGGTGTAATCTGTGGGCTTGCGAATGTTCATTGGCTTTCTCCTTTCCGGCGTAGCGCGCCTGATCAACGCTCAAAGCAGAGAAAAGCACGGCAGTGTCACCGTGTTTTTCTCTGCTTTGACCTACTTCAGATGACTCGCACGATCTGCTCCCACAGCAGGATGTGCTTTTCGTCAATGGCTCTGTTGTCGTGGTAGTGGCCGAACAGCCAGTAGTGGTATTTTGCTCTTTCCCGTACCTCTTGCAGAAAGTCTGTGAGCCGGTCCGCCTCGTTGTGACGGCTCCCCGCGAGGGCGATGCTGGTGGGGGCGCAGTGGGTGATGATGTAGTCCACCTGCCAGCCGACTGCGTCAAGGCTTCGCCGTGCCTCGGCGTATTCCTCATCGGAGGGCAGCTCCTGCGCCCACCACGAGATATGGTTGACGCGGTATCTCGCTCTTGGCTTGCGCTGGAGCACCATGAGCCTTCGCTCAAAATCCGGGGCATCCGGCTCCAGAATCCCTTCCTCGATGTCGTGGCTTTTGGCACCGCCCATGGTGAAGAAGCGGCAGCCCTCCAGCTCGAAGATCTGACCGCGCATCAGGTGCAGCACATGAGGGCGAACGCGATGTGCCTTGCCGCCGTGCCACTCCGCTACGGGATATCGTTCCAGCGCGTCATAGTTTTCATGGTTGCCGCAGACGAAGGCAAGCGTGAAGGGCAGGCGTTCCAGCCAATCCAGCGTTTCATCGTCGCGGCTGTCGCCAAACCACACGCCGCCAAAGTCTCCTGCGATGATGACCGTGTCATCCTTCGTCATGTTAGCTTGTTCCGGGAAGTATTCCGATTGGAAACGCCGGAAGTTTCCGTGGCAATCGCCGGTCACAAATACCATTTTTCCATCTCCTATTTTTAGTTTGATATGCCCTGGCGGATCTCAATGCCGCTCTTGAGCGTCACACTGATCTCGTTCTTGGACAGCACCTTCACCTGCGCCACCAGCTGCCGGATGGCACTCTCGTCCCATTCCGCGATGTGGGGTACAGCGTTTTCCAGCATCCCCGCGGCATCCCTGATACGCCGATCCGCTTCGGCGTGTTCCCTGCTCTCGGTAAGGATGGAGGCCCGCAGCTCCTTTAGCGCGGTCTGCTCATCCAATATCTCCTTGAACTGATCCCCATAGGCGATGGGATCATCCGCCGCCTTTTCCAGCAGTCTTTGGAACTGCACCTCCAGTTCCGCCAGCCTGCGGTCGATGTCGCCAAGGCTCATGCCGCTGCCGGGGAACGGGATGACCTCTGCCTCCAACGCCTCCGTGATTTGGCGGATGCGGCCATCCAAGTCCGGCAGGACGGTGTTGAGGGCGGCTATGATCGCCTGCTGGAGCGGCGCCTCGTCCATCGTGGGCGAGCTGTGGCAGTATTTCTTGCCATAGTCCAGACGGCTCACACAGCGCCACACGACGCGCTTTCCATCGGGGCGCGTCCATGTGCAGCGGCGGTACAGTGTTCCGCACTCGCCGCACACCAGACGGTCTGAGAGGGCGTAGCGGCTGGTGTAGGCGGCAAGACCGGTGGAGGCTCTCTTGGAGGGGCTTTTTGCCGCCTTGCGCCGCGCCATCTCCGCCTGCACCGCGTTGTACTTCTCACGGCTGACGATGCCCTCGTGATGGTTCTCTATGAGGTACATGGGGAGCTGCCCTGTGTTTTTGATGACCTTGCGGTTGATGACATCCTGCTGAAAGGTCTTCTGCATCAGCACGTCGCCGCAGTATTTCTCATTCCGCAGGATGCTCTTGATATGAGGCAGCGTCCATTGCGGTGATTTTTCGGAATATATCACGCCCTGCTCATGCAGCTCGTCCCGCAGCATCCGTGTGCTGGCTCCGGCGAGGTACCGCTCGTAGATCCAGCGGACGACCTCCGCCTCCTCTGGGATGATCTCCGGCTTATCGTCCGCGCCCCTGCGGTAGCCGTAGAGGTATTTGTACTGGATGGTCGCCTTTCCGCTCTCCATGGCGCGGCGTTTGCCCCATGTGACATTGGCGGAGATGGATTCGCTCTCGGACTGCGCAAAGGCACCGGAGAGCGTGATGCGCAGCTCGCTGTCCTCCTCCAGCGAATGGATGTTCTCCTTTTCAAAGATGACGGCGATGCCCAGCTCCTTGAGCGCCCGTGTGTAGTAGAGACAGTCCACTGTATTGCGGGCGAAGCGGGAGACTGATTTGGTGAGGACGACGTCTATCTTCCTCTGGCGGCAGTGGCGGATCATACGCATGAAGTCCTCCCGCTTTTTCACCGAGGTGCCGGTGATGCCCTTGTCGGCGAAGATGCCTGCCATGGTCCACGCGGGGTTGGACATGATCTTGTCGGTGTAGTATTCCTTTTGTACCTCGTAGCTGTTTGCCTGATCCTCCTCCTTGGTGGAGACCCGGCAGTAGGCGGCAACTCGAAGCTGCCTTTTCAGCTCCGCCTGCCGGATCGACTCCGGCTTTGCGGGGATCTTAATGACTCTTGGGGCGGGTTCGTTCACGGCTCATCTCTCCTCTCTATGACCTGTCCGTTCTTCAGCGTCACGGTCACGCAGTTGTTTGTCACACGCACCCTTGACACCGCGCTTTGCAGCAGATCCGCATCCGGCTCTGTCACGGGCTTGCGGCCGGTGAGCAGCCGCCGCAGCCGCACGGTTTCGTATTCCGTGCTCCCGATGGTGTCGTACTGCTCTGCCGCCAGTTGAAGGAGCAACGCTCTGGCGTTGTCCTCATCGATGGGCTGCCGCTCCAGTGCGGAGGTCAGCTCCTCCCGCGTTTTCCCGCAGGCCGTGGCTACTTGGGATACCGCTGGCTGAATACGGTCGGGGCAGCGTATGAGCTCGTTGAGCAGACTGGTGACGATCTTCTCAACACGCTCGGAGGGCGGTGCGCCGCAGAGCCGCCGCAAAGCCTTCTGCGCGGGTGTTTTCTGCGGTGGGCAGGCTCTTGCCGTCCTCTTTTCCGCTGCCGCGCGGAGCTGCTCCGGCTCAATGAGTGCCGGATAGCCTTTCTCTCCGATATATCTCTCATCTTCCAGTATACGGGAGACCATGTTTTTGTTCCATGTCCGCCCCTCATAGTAGGGGATCTCCTGCCGGCAGAGTGCCTTGGTCAGCTCCCCCAGCGTGGCTCCCGTGCTGTAGCCTTGGAAGATAAACCGCACCAGCTCTGCCTCCTCCGGCTGGATCGTGATCTCGCCCAGAGTCATACGGTAGCCGAAGGGCTGCTTTCGGTTTCCCATTATCGCACCGTCCTCTCCATGGATTCCCGCAGCTCCAGCCCGTTATGCAGGCGGAAGCGGAGGGTGTCGTTGCTCTCCACGGTGATTTCCGCAACGAGTGCGCCGCACAGCTCTGTGTCGGGGCGGTCGAGGAAGTCCGGCCCATCCTCCAGCAGGGCTATCAGCTCCCGCGTCCGCTGGGCGGTGGCATCCCCCTCGGCATCCATAAGCTTCTCTTTGTCCAGCTTGGCCTGCCGGAGCTGGCGGGTCAGCTCGTTGCTTTTGGCTATAAAAATGTCAGGATCAACGAGGCCGTTTTGCTTGAGAAAGGCCAGCGTTTGATTCTGACTGGAGAGTTCGGATATTTTTTTGTTGAGGGAAACGATGTCCTCGCTCCAGAGCAGTCTGCGATCACGGATCGTCCGGAGAGTCTCGATCATCTGCTCCAGAATGGGGAGGCTCTGATGCTTGAGCTTATAGTAGAGGCGACAGATGGCTTCATCCGTCTGCGCTTCCGGCACGGGCTTAATGGCGCAGTCGCCTTTTTCATCGTGTCGGCAGCAGCACCAATACCATCTGCCATTGACTTGCTTTGCCCGGATGCGGGAGCCGCAGGAGCAGCGCATCCGGGCGCAGAGCCGTTCATGAGTGACGGCCTGTCCGACGCTGCGCTTTTGCATCAGTGTCTGTACCTGGTCGAAAGTTTCCCGTGGAATAATGGGCGGATGTGTTCCTACTGCGTAATACTGTTCATGCTCACCGGTGTTTTTGTGGCGGGTCGCAGGAAGTGTATCGCTGGTGTAGGTTTTTTGCCACAGGGAATCTCCTGTGTATTTTTCGTTGGTGAGGATGTATCGGACAGAGGCACTGTGCCATTTTTTTCGCTGGCCGCTGGAAATGCCTTCCTCGTTCAACTTTTTTGCGATTGCAATTCTATTAACACCGTTGAGGTACCATTGAAAGATGCGGCAGACCACCAGTGCGGCGTCAGCATCGATTTCTATTTTCCTGCCAACAAGTTTGTAGCCGTAGGCCATGGACGAGGGAAGGAAAGTCCCTGCTTCCATCCTGCGCTGACAGCTCCAGCGCATATTGCCGGAGATGGATTCGCTCTCCTTTTGGGCGAAGGCGGCATAGATGGCGGTGATGAGCTCGCTGCTCACATTGGCGGTGTCGATGCCCTCGCGCTCAAAGCGGACATTGACGCCCAGCTCCTTCAGCTCCCGCACCGCCTCCAGACAGTCCTTTGTGTTCCGGGCGAAGCGGGAGATGGATTTGACGAGGATCTGGTCGATGAGCCCTCTGCGGCAGTCCGCCATCATTCGCTGGAAGTCCTCCCGCTTTGCGGCGGAGGTGCCGGTGATGCCCTCGTCGGCGTAGATATCCACCATGCGCCACTCAGCCTTGCCGGAGATCAGCTCGGCGTAGTAGCGGTTTTGCGCTGCGAAGGAGTTGAGCTGGTCATCGGAGTCCGAGCTGACGCGGGTATAGGCCGCTACCCGCAGATGTGCATTCCGCGGCTTCTCCGCTGCCTCGATCTTGATGACGCGGGGCTGCCCTGCCAGCGCCGTTGTGCCGTCTGTCAGATGCTTTTCCACCATGCCTGCTCACCTCCTGTTTTCGCAACACAAACACTACCACAACCTTGTTCAGAAAGCTACTGAAAGATGAAGGAAATCAGAGAGAAATCATAATGTCCGCGCCGCTGTCCGCGGCGATCCGTGCCGCCACACTCCGCAGCTCCTTTTCGCTGAAGCTGCCGCTTTCCCGAAGCTGGCGCAGCAGAAGGATGATGCCGTAATAATTGACATTCTGATCCATATCGGTACCTCTTTTCTGAATTTTGCCTTGCGGCACAAATATGAGGATCGTCCGGGGGATAAGGAGGGGTGAATGCAGGCCGTTCAGAGGATTGAAAGAGAGAAGAGAATGGATGGCGGGAAAAAGAAAGAGGAGGGGGACGATCCCCATACTTCTGCCGCAAAGCGGAAAAGGCCGCTCCGTAACGGGGCGGAACTGCTCCCTGCGGAGCGGCCTTCTTGCTCTTGCGTTTCTGCCTGTATTCGACACTACTTCCCCAGGCAAGGGCGGCGGCTGGAACCGCGCTGGCGCGCGTCACGGGAGTTTCACCCCTCCGAGGATCTCTCGGAGCTGCGTACAGGAGTATCATTGTAAGCTGACGGGGTCATGGCGAAGCAGCCTGCCAAAGCTGCATTTGACCTGGGTGGGTATCGCTCTGCACCTTCCATTGGCCGTCCTAATATGCGGATCATGCTCCGCACAGGTGGTCCTCGCGCACCCGGTCTGACGCTCACGCCGTCAGCAAAGGTATTCCAGTCACCGGATATGACCGCCTGGGTGGTGTTTTTCAAGGTTCAGAGGGATCATGAAAAAGATCCCCTCATGTGGTAGGCAGCGAGAACGCGATTTTTAGAACCATTTTTCAAAATTTCCTGAAAAAATTTTTGAGTTGTTGAAGTTGCTTACCGACAGCTCTCTGGGAGAGACCCATTTCCGCTGCAATTTCCTGCTGGGTCTTGTCCTCAATGCAATACTTGGTCAAGAGTTCTTTCTCCGAAATCGAAAGCCTTTTCAGCACCCTCACCAACCGCTGGTCACCGATTCCCTCTATCCAGCCGTACCTTGACGCCGTCGTGTAATCGTCCCAGCGGCTGACCGATTCCAGGAACTTTTTCATCAATGCGGACTTGTCCTCCTGCTCGGTGGAAGGCTCGTCAAAGATGCCGATGCCCAAGTCCTGCGTATGAAGGCGATAGATCCTCTCCTGTTTGAATACCTCCCAATCGAAGTCATGCATCTTCTGGATGGCAGCATCGGGCATCCCTGCCGCCCGATACTCACGCCGGAGTCTTGCCCACAGGGTTTCAAACTTCTTCTTTTCTGCCGCGTAATTAAAGCCCATATATGGTACCTCCGTATTCTGAAATTTGGTTGGCTGTAAATCTCAGAAACGGGTGGCGGGCCGCGGCAGCGGGGTTGCCCAAAGAGCGCAAAAAAGCCCACAGCGACACCGCTGTGGGCATAAGGATATTCGAGGGTAACGATGGCGGACGGAGGCGGGGTATCCTCAAAAGGACGCAAAAAGTCAGGGCATCCGATGCCCGGCCATAGGTGAATAAAGGAGGGCTGCCATTCAGCAGCGACGACAGTACCGCGGATGTGAGGATACCCCATAAAAACCGCCTGTCCCGGCTTGGAGCCATATTTTTTCATTGTCGTGCAAGTGAGGCGCCTGCGGATAAGCCGGGAGATCACGGCAGAAAAAAGGAGAGATTGCGATACAGCAATCTCTCCCGCTTTCGACATGATGGTTGTTCCGTTAGCTTGGACAGGGGGTGCGTCAGCCCTTATGACCGCTGCACCGCCTGCAGTCGAACGCCTGCCGGATCTTTTTCAGGGGGTATCGTATTCCGTTTTGGTCTATTTAAGGCATCTCCGGTTCTGGAGCAAGGCGCACGGTGAAGTCCTGCGCTATAGCACCCTCCGGCAGCAGCTTCGCCATGAGGACGAGCCGCTGGTTGCCGGTATTGTACTCATCGTACTTCCGGCAGCAGGTGGAAAGGGTCAGCACGGTGTCCTCCTCACCGAAGGTTACACCGTCAAATTCCAGACAGTTCTTCTTTGCCACCTGCTCAAAGAAGTTTGTCAGCTCCTCACCTGTGGGGTCGGGAGCGATGTAATCAAAGTCAATATCCGTGATGAAGCAGGCCGTGATCTGGAAGACCATGTCCTCGCCCTTCACCGAGAGGTAGATATACGGGTTCTCCTTCACATAGTCCGCATCCATATACCGATGGAGCTTCGTGAGCTTTGGTCCGTCCGGGTCACAGTTGCTGGCGGAGTGTCCGAAGATGACGGTATTCCTGTCCAGCTTGCTCCGGCTGCTCAAACGGTTGTCACAGTGGGCGTAGTAGCAGCCCCATTCGCTGTAGTTTCCGTTCTCGTCCTTTTGCAGGTAGTAAGCGTTGTCCTTTGCCTGCACCACGGGGTCGTCCACCTCGGCACCGGGCATATACAGCCACGCCACGGTATCGGAGTTATTCTTCTTGGCGGCCTTCAGCTCCTTTTGCCGGTCCACGGTGGGGATGATCTCGCCGGTGGGCTGTGGCTCGGTCACTTCGGGTACGCTGGGATATTCCTCTTTCTGATGGCAAGCGGTGGCACTGATCGCCGTCCCCATCAGCATAATGGCGACGAAGGTGCAAAACAGAAATCGAGTGATCTTTTTCATAGTGTTTTCTCCTGCCGCGTGGGATGGCGGCATGGCTCATGGGTTGTGAATGTCGTACAGAGTTTCCTGTGGCGAAAAAGGAACAGCGCGGAGGCCGGTGTTGTTAACCGTCCGCCGCGCTGTCCTTTGCCTGTTGTGGAATTATGCCAGCGTATGGATGATCTGGCAGTTGCTCGTTGCGGATAAAGAGTTATCTGCTGCCAATAGAATCATTCGTGAGAGTACAGAAGGGAGAGAACGCTTTCTGCTTTCGAGCATGATTGAAAGCACAGCACCGCAGAACTTCTGTCATCTTCCCAAGCCGTGCGCAGCGCAAAGGGCTTCGTGATAAACTGAATGTCTGGCAGCATTAGAAAGGTTACGGGGCAAGTCACCGTTAGGTCTGCTGTCAATTGGATCGTTCTGATAAGCAGGACCCGATCTCCTTTCTTAGCCCTCTCTGAAGGTTTTCCATGAAATAGCTTATACAAATCCATCTCGCTTGCCGCGAGGTGATAGCATTTCAGCGGGTGCATACGTCATCCCTAATTACTTGCTGTGAGCACGGTACAGAAAAGTCACGATTTGTGCGCGGGTGCAACCCTCATCAGGGCTGAAGGTAGATAGCGTTGTCCCGACCGTGATCTTATGCTTGACCGCCCACAGCACAGCGTCGATATAGTAGGCGTCCGCGGCTACATCGGTAAAAGGATTGTCCGTTTTTACAGAGGGAGAATTGGCTGCTCTCCACAAGAAGGTCACAATATGTGCGCGGGAGCAAGTCAGCTCGGGGCTGAAGGTCGTTGCGCTCGTGCCAACGGTAATACCGTTCTCCACCGCCCACAGGACGGCCTCGTAATAGTAGCTGCCATCCAGCACATCCTCAAAGGGCATTGCTTCTGTTTTTGGTGTGGGGCTTCCGGCAACTCTCCACAGGAACGTCACAGCCTGCGCACGGGTACAAATGCCATCCGGCGTGAAGTAATTATTACCCGTGCCGGTGGTGATTCCATTTTTAACCGCCCAGTCGACCGCTTCCTCATAGTAGCTGCCCTCCGCTACATCGACGAATACTCCGGTCTGGGGGTTGCCGTTTGCCTTCATAAAGACTACCTCGATGGTGTGATCCTTCGTGACATTCTTGAAGGTGTAGGACTTCACAGAGCCCACGCTCTTACCATCCACCAGCACCTTGGCTACGGCGTAGCCCTTGTCCGGGGTGATGGTGAAGGTCTGATCCCATCCGTGACGGACGGAGGTCCAGCCGGAGGGAGAGATAGAGCCGTTCAAGCCGAAGATCGCCCTGATGGTGTGGTAGGTGTAGCCGCCACCGCCGCCACTGCTGCCACCGCCGCCGATGTAGGTCCAGTGGGCGTACACAGCGGTGTTTTCATAGAATACAGTAGCGGTCGTGATCTTTGTGCCGCCGCTTGCCGCGGTGTACCAGCCGTCAAAGCTGTATCTGCCGCTGCGGGTTGCGGTGGGCAGAGAGGTCAGCTTCTGATTGGTGGTTCTCATACTGCCGACATAGGGTGTGCCGCCGTTGCCGTTAAAGGTGATGGTGAACTCGGTGGGGACTGGTGTGTCGGTCTCATGCTTGTCGCACGTCACCCAAATGGCCATCTGCTTAACTTCCTCTGCGGGCTTCCACATCTTTGTGGAGCTGTCGTACTTCACTACGAACTTCAGACCATCGGTGGTCTGCGCGGAGAGCACCTTGTGCATGATGCCCGTGTCGCCACTGAACTGGTTGCAGTACACGGAGGGAATAAGGGTAATGGTGCTTTCGTACACCTTATCCGCATTGAGCGTGGGAGCTGTTGAGGTAAAGCCGCCGCCAATCAGGCCGTAATACTTGCCGGACTGCTGACCGGTCGGAACATTGTTGCAGAGCACCGCGACGATCTGATCACCCAGACCGCTGATGTTGTCGGCCATGGGATACATGGGCATTTCCGGGGTCGGGGTCTCATGCTTGTCGCACGTCACCCAAATGGCCATCTGCTTAACTTCCTCTGCGGGCTTCCACATCTTTGTGGAGCTGTCGTACTTCACTACGAACTTCAGACCATCGGTGGTCTGCGCGGAGAGCACCTTGTGCATGATGCCCGTGTCGCCACTGAACTGGTTGCAGTACACGGAGGGAATAAGGGTAATGGTGCTTTCGTACACCTTATCCGCATTGAGCGTGGGAGCTGTTGAGGTAAAGCCGCCGCCAATCAGGCCGTAATACTTGCCGGACTGCTGACCGGTCGGAACATTGTTGCAGAGCACCGCGACGATCTGATCACCCAGACCGCTGACATTCTCCTCCGTGGGATACGGCGGAGTCTGCGGATGCTGGCCGTCACATTTCACCAAAATGATAACATTCGGAAAAGTGCCATCCAGCTCCCACTTGTCGTTGACATACTTCAGGGTGAAGGTCGTTACGAGGTTTCCCCCCAAATCTGCAATTTCGTGCGTTTTTTTGGTGTCCGCATCGTACTTGGCCTTGTAAGCGGGCAAATTGAGCTGGACGATGGCCTTCCAAACACCATTTTCCATGTAGGGCTTCTTGCTCAGGTCGAAGCCACCGGGAATCCTCCCGTATTCCTTGCTGCTGTTGGTTGTAGTACACTTGACGGTGACAAGGGTGGGAATTTCGAGATCCTTAAGATCATCCTCCGTAATCTCTGTAATTTCATTGACGATGTTGAAGGACTTGGAGGCCATGCCCTTGTAGTTGCCCTTGCCGGTGATGGTCACCTTGCCGCCCTGCCCCGGTGAAGTGTTGGTCCCGTAGCTGTAGGTGAAGTCTCTGCCCTTCACCAGAACCATGTCGCCGTCCTTGATCTCCGGCGCGGGATGGATAGGCTGCCCCGTATAGAGCTGCGGAGGGATGTCGGCAATCATGCCGGCGGCCAGGGGCTTGCGCGTGACCTCGGCAGTATAGTAGTGGGTGATGTTCTGTATATAATCCGGGTGGATAAACTTGACGCCTACCCTTAGAGTGCCCGCATCCTTGATCTTTGGTATGCTGTTGCCGTAGCTGTTTCCCCCATCTGTGGTGTAGCCCGCGATGCTCCAGTCCTCGGGCATCTTATTGTCATCCACAATGACCGCCTCGTGCTCCTTGCCGTTATATTCCCCTTTGTAGGCACTTGCAACAGCGCGAAGCTTGTCCCTCAACTCATTCGAGATGGCAAGATGCATCGTGGTAACATTGAGGGGTGCGCTGTTCCCGCTGGGCTTGTGGGTGGCAGTTTCCCTCACACGGGCGATGATGGTGTATTCCGTGCCAGGCTGCAGGTTGGTGAAATGGCAGCTGCCCTGCCAGGTCGCCCCATTGTCTATGGAATACTCCCAGGCATTGTTTTCTGTTACTTTAATGTCCGTACTCGTCCTGGTAACCACCTTGATGACAGGAATGTCCCCCTGATACACATGGCCGCCGCTGCAGGTGAAGTGAAGCGTTTTGTTTTGGGGCATCTCACCTTCAAGCACCCACTTGTTTTCTTCGTATTTCAGCTTGAACTGAATCGGGGTAGTGAAGTCATTAGAGTGATCCCCATCTGGGCTATGCGTGCTGCCTGTGTCCTTGTTGAACTGAGCCATATAGACATCTGGCTTGACAGAGATAAGAACAGTCCAGACGTTCCCTTCCTTCGCAACCTTAGTAGCGGAAAAACCGTTCGTCAGTTGCCCATACTGCTTGGTTTCGTTGGCCTTTGTGCAGACGCAGGTGACCAGATTGTTTGGAATTGTGATGTCTGCCAGATCCGTTGCCAGATCAAATGCTGGCGCGGCTTCCTCCGCCAGTGCCGTCGTTGGGAGCAGCGTCAGCACCATGCAGCAGAGCAGCAGGATGCTGAGAAGTCTTTTTCTCATGGTCTTGTTCCTCCGTTTTCTTTGTAATCGCTTAATATGGTCGCTGCAATTCTTCTGTTCCTTAACTCGTCTCCTACGCCCACCCCCTTTTTCCTGCGGTACACTTCCGCAGCAACAGAATGGCGATTCTGTTGCATCACCGTGTCCGCTGCCAACAGCGTAGACCCTAAACGGCGGAACAGAGGGTAAAAATAGCGCACAAAATCAGGCCGGGAGAGAAGATTTCATCATCCGGTCTTGTTGCCGTTATCGTTTTTTGACTTTTTTCGCTGGATTTTTCAAGTTTTGCTTGCTAATGATACTGGGTCTCTGTTATGATGTAGATGTAATATGGGGTTGCTACAACTATTCCGCAACAGAATCGCCATTATGTGAGCAGTGTTCGGCTGACGCGCTCCAGCAGCTTCATGTGCTGCCGTCCGGTTTCCATGGTGTAGATGCGGGTGGTGTTCACGCTGGCGTGGCCGAGGATGTCCGCCAGCCGCAGCAGATCCTTTTCCACGCTGTAAAAAACGCGGGCGAACAGATGCCGCAGAGAATGGGGAAAGACCTTGCGCGGGTCAACCCCCGCCCGCTCACACAGGGCTTTCATGCGCCGCCAGACCGTGCTGCGGTCCAGCGGCGTTTTATTCTTCGAGAGGAACACGCTGCCGGTGGTGACGCCGGCCTTTTTCATATAGCCCAGCAGGAGCTTTCGCAGCGCGGCGGGAATGAGGATCACGCGGGTTTTCCCCTTGTTGCGGACGGCGGCGCGGCCCTCCCGCACCGCCTCGGCGGTGATGTGCCGCAGCTCGGAGACGCGGATGCCCGTGCCGCAGATGGCCTGCATGACAATGCCGATCTGCGCCCCGCCCGCGGCGCGGACAAGGCGGGCGTATTCCTCGCGGGAGAGCTCCCGTTCCTCGCTCCCGAACAGCGTCCGCTGGACGCGCAGGGGCTTCACGCGGCAGTCGGCGCGGCCGGAAAAGGACAGGTAGCTGTTGATCCCCGCCAGCATGGAGTTGACGCTGGCGGCCTCGTATCGCTCGGTCAGTCCTTCCTTGTAGCAGACGGTCAGCTCCTTGGTGGGCTCACGCCCGTCCAGCCAGCACAGGAAAGCACGGGCGTCGCGCAGATACTTTTCTATCGTGGCGGGGCTTTTCTCGTTTTCGCGCAGGCGCTTTTCAAAGGCTTGCAGCTCGTTCATGAAATCATCCTCCGTATCGTTTTTTGTAGCTTGTCCATGAGGGTATTGTACGATACGGAGAGTGTGTCGCCTATAAAAGAGGCGCAGCTTCAGAATGAGCGGGTTTCGGCAAGTGGGGCGGGTGTATAGACCCTCGCATTTTTGCATCCACGGGGGCGGCAAATTCAGCACCATAATTGATTGAAACAATCACCCATCGGTCGGCTACCGGGGGGTTCGTTGTATAACACAGGCTCTGTTGCACTATACACTTAAATGGAAGAAACCTGCAAGTCAAGAGTATTCCCTTCTTGTTCTTTCTCTGTCCTAATTCTCCGATAGAGTGGGCTGTTCTGGTGGGTTCATATTGAACCCCTCCTCGGTTCAGCAAACAGGTATAGTTGCCCCTTGGCGGAGCGATACAGTCTTTCCCTTTATTCGGGTAAAGTGGTTGGTATCACATTATGATACCAACCACTTTTGCTCTATTTGAGCGTATAGAGATTGGAGGTGTTGCTCCCATTGGGGCGATACCGGGGCAGCTTGGCAAGATAGCCGTGCTGCTCCAAATCCGCCAGTGCCCGCTTGACGGTGCTGCGGGAGAGATTCATATCTCTCGCAATCGTCTTGATCCCCGGCCAGCAGCTTCCCGCGCTGTTGGACCGATCCTTGAGGTACATATAGACGGATACAGCTCTGGGCGGCAGAAGCGTGTCAGCGTAAATGCTGTCAAAGTAGCTCACCGATCCACCTCCTGCCGGGGAAGATTGTAAGGGGTGCGCTTGTGCGGCATGCGGTCATAGTCGATGTCCTCTGCCACCACCATCTCCTGCGCGGGCGCGTCGCGGAGCTGCCCCTCGCCCTTAATGGAGCGGGTAGTCTTCTGCTCCGTCAGCTTGGGCGGATACTTCCGCACGATGGCACGGGTCAGCGCATTCTGGTCGGCATAATATACTTTTCGAGCCGCCTGTTCCTCCACACGGTATTCCTCCTCGAAGGTGATGCCCCATTCGAGGAACAGGCGCAGGCGGGTACGCATGGGGTGGCAACCGGTCTTCTGCACGATGAAGATTCCTTTTGGAATCGACTTGAGCTCATCTGCTGTCAGCAGGGGGCGCTCCATCATCTGCAGGCTCTGGCTGGGATCGTTTTTCCCGCGGCTCACGGAGCCGGAGAGCACCGTGCGGCTGCCGAGGGCTTTGGAGAAGGTATCCGCCGCTTCACTGTTAGGGGCAAAGCCGCCGCAGATCACATCCTGGCAGTTGTCCATCAGGATGGATGCGCCTTCTTTGCCGTAGTTCTTTTCCAGCTGCGCCAGCGACTGGATGATGGGTACCAGCGTCAGGCGGCGAGAGCGTCCAGCACTGAAAAGCGGCAAAATATCAAAGGGCGGCATGGTACCCAGCTCATCGCAAAAGAGGATAACGCGGTTTTTCAGTTTGCCGCCGTTCTCATCCGCTACTGCGAACAGCTCACGGGAGAGGTTCTGGATCATCAAGCCAGCCATAAAGTTCTTCGTCTGATCCTCCTCCGGCAGGATGAGGAAGATGGCGGATTTCTCGGCAGCGAACATTTCAGCGTCAATGGCACTGTCGAAGCACAGGATCTGCTCCAGCTCACTATCAAGGAACGAGTTGAGCCGGGACAGCACCGTGGACATGACGGATGCCATCGCCTGCTCGGAGCTGTTGAGTGCGGCGCCTGCCAGCCAGCGTGCCTTGTGCTCGGACGGCAGCTTGTCCATGAGCAGCTGGAAGCGGGAGCGTCCCCGCGCACCACGCGCCGGCTCCAGCAGATCCTGCACCAGCTTGAATACCGACACGATGTGCCGCCGCTCCTCCGGGTGCTCCTCATCCGGCGGCAGAAACTCCGCAAGCAGCAAGATCGTGGAAGACAGCAAGCCCTCCGCCGCATCGTAGAAGAAGGCATTCTGCCCGTGGTCGGAGTTTCCCTCCGGGCTGACGATGGACTTGGCGAGGATCTTGGCGTACTTTTCGGCTTTGGCGCGGGCGGCGAGGTTGTCCGGTTGTTTTCTGGCGATGTCTATATAGCGGTTGATGAGCGTCAGCAGATTGTTGCCGTCCGAGCGGGTGGGATTGCGCAGGTCTATAACGGAGATATGCTTATAGCCGTAATACTTTTTGGCAATAGAGCCGTAGTTGCGGGCGAGATCGCCCTTGGTATCCAACGCCAGAAAACTCATGCCGGACGCGCAGGCATATTCAAGGTTGGGATAGAGGAAGAATGCCGTCTTGCCCGCGCCGGAGGCGGCGATCATCAGGCAATGGATGTCATCGCTGTCCACCAGCGCGGTCAGTTCATCTTTTTTGCCCTTGCAGCCCAGCACCAGCCCCTGGTCTGCGGGAAGGTTTACTCCCTTGCGCCAGTCTATGACCTTGAACGGCACATGGGTATAGGTCTGACGGATCTCCTTATCGGTCGCCCAACGCGCCGTGCCGTGCTGTCCGTCGCCAACGGTGCGGGACTTGATGCCGCTGAGTGTATAGTGGTAGGACAGCATGGAGAGTCCCCCAATGATGGCGAACATCCCCAGCCCTGCCGCGACCAATATCCCGATGTTGGAGTTTTTGATCGTGTCCCACATTGTCAGCAGAAGGTTTGGCATAGCTCGCTCCTTTCCATTTTGTTTTCCTGTTCTGCCTTGAGATCGTCATTCCAGTCCTTTTGCTGCGGTACGAGCCGCTCTGCGGAGATACCACGCTCCTCCAGCAGCTTCGCCATGCGCACACCGGCGGCATGACCGGCAGCGTCATTGTCCAGGCAGAGGTACACCTGCCGGAGCTGGGGGAGCTGCCGCAGCATCTCCATCACGGGGATGGAGGATGTCCCGCAGCAGGCCACATAGTTATGCGCCTGCCACCCCTCCGGGAAAAGGGAGATGTAGGAGAGCAGGTCGATAGGGGCCTCGAATACTAAGAGCGTGTCATCACCGCCAAGATAGTGAAAGCTGTGCCGCGGGTCGCTGCCCTCAATGTTGCCGCGATAGCTTTGCCCCATGGTATACAGCCCACGCTTATGCCCATGACGGGGAACGCCGTGCTCATCGAATCCGACGAACACGGCGTTGTGGTATTCCTTTGTCCCGTCTCTGGATCTTTCACAGCTCTCGTAGATGAGCTTCTTGCGCACGAAGGCATTGAGTATCTCGCGGTCGATGCAACGCTTTTGCAGCAGGTAGGCATACACACGGCGCATGGACTCACTCTGCGGTGGGAGTGCGAAGGGCTTTGCAGGCTCCGGCACCTTCTCCTTTGCCGCAGGGTAGCTTCCGCCGAGATCATCGCCGAGGAGCAGAGACATGGCGTCCGGGTAGCTGAGTCCATAGAACTGCTTGACGAAGCTGATGGCTCTGCCGCCCTGTTCGGTGGCGTGATCGAACCACTCGCAGCCGCGGATGGTGATGCTATGGTCGCTGGCAAGGCGTTTGTCCCTGCCGGAGGTGATGAGCTTTTCTCCTCGGCGGCGGAGGAACTCCTCCAAGTCCACCGACGCGGCTCGTTCTTTCTGCTCGGTTGTAAACGGAATGTACTTTGACATAGTCCCTCCCTTATTGTGTCTGTTGCGTCAGTCCGCGATCCTCGTGGTCATCCGCCTTGTGTCCCATTGCCATGCGCTTCTCCTGTAATCTGCGGCGACGCTTCTTGTCGATCTGCATTCCTGCATAGATGGCAGGCTGGGCGGCGTTCTCGCGGAATATGCGACTCATCTGATGGAGCATCCGAAGTACAGCTGTTCCCGCCGCCGCACCGGAGAAGTCCTTCTGATGGTCAATGAAATACTGCGCGTAGGTGTTGCCTTGAGCCGCCGCCTGTACAAGATAGCGCAGAGCTTCCTCACGGTCTGCTTGCACCTCTTGCCCCAGCAAATAGAGCTTTCCCAGCGTGTATTGGGCAAACTGATTGCCCTGGGCAGCAGAGTCCTTCAGAAGTTTAATGGCGGCACCTATATCTTTCGGCACACCCTCCGCGCCGGTGAGCAGCAGCTTGCCGAGCCGGTATTGTGCGTATGGATCGTTCTGCTCCGCTGCCTGCCGCAGCCGGTGAATGGCCTGCGGGATCTGCTCCTTCTCCAGCAGCAGTTTGCCCAGCGCGTATGCAGAGCAAGTATTTCCGGCCTCCGCCGATTTTTGAAACCACTCTGCCGCCGCTTTTCGGTCAATCGATGTGCCAAGCCCGTCCTGGTACGCCTTTCCAAGATGGTGGGCGGCAATGGTATAGCCCTCCTCCCACAAACGGCGGAGGGTGACCAATGCCATTGACTTCTCGCTGGGATCTGCGTCCGCAGCATCTAATATACTTTTTGCTCTGCGGTAAAACCGCGCCCGCTGATGGTTCATCCGCTCTGCACTTGGATCTGGAGGCACAGGCGGTTCTTCCGGCGCCGGCGCATCCTGCATGGCATCATCCTCGAAGGTGAAGTGCATCTCCGAAAGCCGGAGCGTTTCTCGGATGACCATGTTGCGTACAGTCTTGAACTCCTTTTGCTGCGACAGCGGTACTCGCTGCGGTGGTGTCTGATTATAGTCAATGCAAAGCTGCTCTCGGAGCTCCTGCCATAGAGCATAGGCGGACGACACCCGTTCGTCCTTTGCCAGTTCGTCCACGATCTCATCCACGATGCGCTTGACACGGGGCGGCAGGTAACCGTAGACTTTCTTGCCGCTAACTTCTTGAAGCCGCTGGGCGAGATCCGCCACCAGCAGCTCCAGCTTATCGCTTTGCAGATTACCGGTTGCCATCTGCCCGATGAGCGCTGCCATCCGTGCTTCCGCCTCCTGCCGGAGCAGGCCGCGCTGTTCATCCTTCTGCTCATAGATGTGCAGGCGGTCGTTCCGGTAGATCGTGCTGACCAGCGCGGACTTGATGCTGCGGATACCTTGCCGGGAGAGGTAGCCCTCCTTCGGATCGGTTGAGAAGAGCACCATGTGAACATGGATGTGCTTCTCCTTTTCGTGCATAGCTGCGTACCAGCGAAGGCGGTCCGGGTGGATCTTATAGCCCTTGGCAATGTCGGTGATGGAGGCGTTGATGAGGTCCTGCCAGTTTTTAATATCTGTGTACCCCAGACGCTCCGCATTCTCACGGGAGAGGGAGATGATAGGTGTCCACACATTCCCTGTGTGCTGCGCTACCTCGGCAATAGCATTCTCCAGCGATGGAACCTTCCCGTTGGCGTCCCACAAGCCGTGTTCGCCCATCGCTTTTACGCCGGGACGGTTTGCGACATAGTCAAGATAGTTTTCACGACCATCCATCGGCTCAATGAAGTTCTCGTGGATCTGTTCGATGAAAGCAAAGGCAGTCTGCCGGTTGGGTGAAGTCACATAGTCCTCATGCTCCGGCAGTTCCCTTGCCTCCGGGAAGCTGCGGAGCAGACGATGGATGTACTGCTGCTGTTTTTTCGTGGCAGGAAGGTTGGAATTGTCATCCTTGAGAAGCTGCACACCTTCACGGGTGGCGAAGTAGCGTGTGCGGTGGGCCAGCCGAGCAGAATCTCTACCGCCCTTCATATAGGGCGAGATAAAAATTATTCGAGCCATGTATCATCAGGCAACTGTCGCTGGATATCCTGGGCATCCTCGAACTTGATCTGACCGTTGGTGCGTTTTACCTCGTCCACCACATACCCACGCAGGGCGCGGCGATCCTCCAGCGTATCCCGGAAGTGGGCAGCGATGGTGTGCGCCATAATGCCTTGCTCCACCGCGCACTTGAAGAGAATGCCGTTGGTGCGGTTGGTGCTGTCCGCGATGATCCCGCGCAGCGTTGACACCAGTGCGTCCGAGAGATACTCGGTAATATTCTCCGTGCCGAGATAGCCCATATAAAAGCGTAGAGCCTTTTCCACGAATTCGTTTCGGTTTTTGCTGTTGCTTTCTTCCAGCCAGCTATCCATTTGTCTGCGCGTTTCGGGATAAAGCCGGATAGTCATCTGTTCTTTTGACATAGTTGCCGTCCTTTCTGTTGATGTCGCTTGTTGTGGGTGCAACCCCCTGCGACGCGGTAGTTTTTCGGAAAATGCGCCTACAACTCATTTGAAATCCAGTGAAAACGCCTACAACTCCGAACGCTGAAAAGCCCCGCACTGCGGGGCTTTGTGGCCGGTCCGGGGCGGAAACGACACCGGGCCTTTATCTTGTGCTTTTATCGAACAGCCGAGTTCCCAGCACAGTTCCCCATAGGCGGGGCGAAAGCGGGGGCAAACAGCGCCGATGCCTGTCCGGGGTGCAGGGATGCCACCCTCGCCACCAAAGCCGCACACAGCGGCTCACAGGGGCGAACGGCGCGGTTACATCTGCATCTCCGGTGCCTGCATCTGCTCCTCGCGGAACTGCTGTGCGTAGTCACGGAGACTCATGCCGGTCTGCTGCTGGCAGAATTCCTCCATCTTTCGCATCAGCACTTCCTGCTCGGCTGCATTGAGCGGATAGCTCCAGCTCTCCTCGGAGCCGTCACCCTTGCAGAGCGTCAGCTCCAGCGTGTCGCAGGGTCTATCCTCCGCGATGTCGTAGTTGGCATAGATGTTGAGCCAGTCATCGTTTTTGTCCGTGAGGACGAAGGTTCCGAAGGCAGCGTCCACATCAAAATCTGCGTCCACATAGAAGTTGAGCATACCGTCTTCCTCCATCATGATCTCATCACTGAAGGAAAAATTCCGCGCGGAGAGATGTCCCGCCGAGGTGATTTCCATGCCATCCAGCATCTCCAATAGTTTGGAGAGCTGTTCATCCCCTGAAGCAAAGCGCGACCTTGTGGCAAGGTAGACGGACGGGGACACATCCCGCATCGCCCAGGTCCGCCAGCCGTCCATGATGTGAACGGCGGAGAACTCCCGCTTGTCGAAGTTCACATCGAACACGCCGCGCACCTTGCCGGTGTTCTCCATGCGTACAGCGGTCAGGGCGTCAAACTCTTTTGCTGTGATGGGTTGCCCGCCGAAAAACATTCCGATAAATTTGTCCGGCGCAGTGCCTTTCTCTGCGGCGACATAGCCGCGCAGCTTTTTGCAGGCGACCAACAGCTCCTCACCGGGCGAGGTCTTGAAGTACCACTCCTGCCCGTGCTCCGTCACATGGTAGGCGGCGTAGGTGCGGGCTGCTTCTTCCTCCGTGCGCCGCGCGGCATCCTCCGCGTAGATCTCGGCACTGATGCGTTTGTACTCACGCTCTGGGAGCTGGTTGCACAGCTCGTCCAGCACACCCTCCAGATGCTCCTGCAGGGTTTCATCCTTGAGATGCTTCTCGATGGCATCCTTCCATCGCCGGTCGATCCACAGTGTGATGTCTACATGATCCGCCATCTCAGTTGCCCTCCTTCACAGCCGCAGGCTTCGGCTCACTGCTCTGCGGCTTGGGTGCGGCGGGCTTGACCGGGCGCTTGGGCTTCACCGCTGCGGGAGCGGCCTTGCTGTCCAGATACTCCCGCAGCGGCTCCGGTACGGTTTTTTCATACAGAGCGTTCAGCGCATCCTCCAAGTGCTCCTGCACAGAGGAGTGTTCCTTGCGGAGCGAGAACTCCAGTGCGCCCAGCTTCTCATCGTCAAAGGTGACGGTGACAGTTGCTTTTTTCATGTGCGTGTCCTCCTTCTATATGCTATTTTCAGCGTTTTTGTGTTGTGGGTGGTGTAACTACCCTCGGCACGAGACAGGTGTTGTTGAAACGCTGCGCGCGCAGGGGTCATAGCGGCTTACTTGCCGCTTTCCGAGCCCTTGCAAGAGCTGCTTTTTGCGCTTCACTTGCGGTCCGAGGCGGCACGATCTTTATCCATGATTTTGGAATGGTGTAGTCAACTGCCCGTCCGCTGCGGGACGCTTTGACGAGCCTGCAATCCTCCGGCCTGTCCCGCGCCAGTGCTGCCAGCTTCTGACGCAGCATCTTGTTGTGGGTGTAAATACCGGCGGTCTTTTCTTCCTCGTTGAAGTTGATAATGGTTTCCTGCTCATAACGAGCCATGTTCATGCAACGCACCTCCGATCACAACATCTGCGGCTCCTGCGGAGCCTGCTCCATTTTCTGCTGTGGGTGGTCGGTCAGTGCATACCAGCAACCATGCTCGTCTCTTTTTAAGGACAGCACCTCCATCTCCAGAAGTTCCTGCGCCTCGACCGGCATCTGACATCCGCTGACTCCGGGATGTGCCATAGTCGCTTCGCCGTGTAAGAGCTTCTCCGTTTCGGAAGGAGTCAGATCCACAAAACCACACGGCGTCATGAGCTGAAAGTAATCATCCGGATAGCTTGTCAGCAGTTCCTCAATAGTCTTCGGCTGTATTGCATAAACCACATCACGCACCTGCGTTTGCCGTGTCTCGTCATATAGACCTGTGAGCAGACTTTGGAAGGTCTCGCCCACATCCACAGTCTGATGCTCCATCCAAGCCTCACTCAGAAGTTCCAGTGGCTTCTCCTGCTGCAGCAGAAAAATCATCTTCTTGCGGGAAAGATTTTCTCCAAACGCCATCAGCTCGGAGTGGCAGGTCATCATGGCGGAGATCTCATCTGCAGCCTGAATCAATTCGTCACGAGAGAGCTGGTCGAGTCGGTTCATGTACCCTGCCATCTCGTTCTCTGTCTTTTGGAACAGAAGCTGCCATAGCTCCCGATCCGTTAATCCTTCATAGTTCATGATCGATCCTCCTTAGTCATAGCGGATATACGGCACCTTCAGCCAGTGCGTCCATCCTCGGCCAGCCAATTCTGTTTTAACAACGCCATACCTTGTCCCCATAGCTTCGACGACCTGACCGTTGCCAATGTAAACACCGATGTGTCCCTCATGCCAAACCGCAAGACCGGGGATGTCCGGCATTGTGCTAATGGGTCCGGATTCTTTGGCGTTATAGTACATCTGGTTTGCGCCGATATCCGGCATCCCATGGGTACCATAGTCGATGGTCATCGTTTCCGGGGACAGCCAGCCGTAGCCCTTGATGAGCCCTACGCAGTCGGCGGTCCTGCCGCCCAGCCAGTTGGCGCGGATGATGTCCTCGTGATTGCCAACACCGTCCGGGTATTGCGACACCTTGTAGGTGAGGAGTGACTCCGTCAACACATTGCCATAGGTACCCCAGACATAGCCCCAGCCGGACTCCCATGCGTGGATGGCGTAGGTCACAAGGTCGGCTGCATTTTTATTGGCGGGATCAACAAAGGCGGAGATGTCCAAGTCGATACTGCTTCCATCTCCGCGAAGGAACTCGCCGCTGTAGCTGCCGCCGCCTGCGGTGCCGGCGATCATGGTATAGATGTGGTCGATGTTGCTCTTATCATCCTCCGTGATCGTCCGGCCAAGCTCTGCTTCCAGATTGGCATACGCCTGATGCAGCGAAACCGGAACAGCGACGGTGTATTCTTCTTCTGTGCTGGTGACAGTGCCATCCTCGCTCTCCACTTCTACCGTGCGGGTACGGGTTTCCCAAGTGTAGAAGCACTCCACAAAGCGGTTTGCCGCCCGTGCGGACGGCGCATCCTCGCCAAAGCAGAGGGCATAAAAAACAGCCTTGACTCGGATCGGGTCAAGGCTGTTTCCGCCTTCCGTCCGCCCATTGACGGAGGCGACCGCCGAATCCAGAAGAGAAAACGCGGAGCGCATCTCCTCAATATGATACCGGAATTCGGCGGGTACTTCTGTTGAGTAACTCACGCCATAGAAGGCTGCAGCTACCGCCTGGTTGTTGTGATCCGCACCGCCTGTGCCGATGGAGCACAGCGCGGCGATCAGGAGGATGACGGGCGAGAGAACAGCGACCAGCCCCCAGCCGATCCCTTTACGGAGCTTCTCGTTGGAAAGGGCTGTCGCCGCGGCTTTGGCGATCATACCTGCAGTTACTGCCATCAGCGACCACCTGCCGTTCCAAACAGCTTTTCCTTGTAGGCGGGAGCGTGGACTTCCAGCAGATACCTCTCGTTGCCGCACTTGTACAGGCAGACACCGCGCTGGGGAAATTTGATGAGGTTATACTCCGCCTCATCCAGCTGGAGCATCTCCATGTAGCTGCGCTTGTCGATGGAGCCTGCGTTGAACAGGAACTGGTGGGGCGGGATGCTGAACAGCGGCTTTGTCATCTCACGGATACCCTCCTGGTCAAAATCCTCCAGATTCTGCGAAGCCAGCAGCATGGCGGACTCCTTTTTGCGCACACGCTTGAGGCAGTTTCGGATGTACTCAATGGCTGTGGGGGTGGAGAGCCAGATGTACAACTCATCCAGTGCCGCCACCGTATTGCCCTCGGTCAGCAGCTTGTCTGACAGGAACGACAGAATATTGAAAAGCATGGCGTTGCGAACATTTTTCGCTGCGCCCAACAGTCCTTTCACGCCGAAAACGAGGAAACGGCTGGAGGTGATGTTGGTGTGTCCATTGAAAAACTGCGCGTCCGCACCCTTGCACATGGAGTGCAGCCCCAGCAGCACCTCACGCAGGATCTGTTCGGTGTAGAGCTGGTGAGCAGCCATGTCATAGCTTTTGTACTCCGACTCGATCAGGTCATAGAGGTCAGAGAGGATGGGATAGTCCTCCGGCCGCATCCGGCGGAAATTGGTCCGCTCTGTGATGCCCCATTTTCCATACAGCTTTGATAGCATGATCTCAATGGTGTCGATATGGGCATCCGAAAAATCCTTGTAGGCGCGGAAGAAGTCCTTGAGGAAGGATATGTGTTGCGCCAGCAGGGTGCTTTTTCGGAATGCTTCCGGGGCGGCTGTATCGTCCGGGGCGCCGCCGTCATCCCAGCATTTCGGCTCCAGCACATTGATGATGTACTTACCGGCCATAAGGTCGGCAAAGCAGCCGCCCACTGCCTCGCACATTTCCTGCTGCTCATGCTCGGCATCCAGTGTGATAATGGATTTGCCGGACTCCAGCAGATTGAGGATGAGGAGCTTCATCAGATAGGATTTGCCCTGACCGGAATTTCCGAGAATGAGGATGTTGGCGGAGGTCTTATCCTCATCACGCTGGTCGAAGTCCACGAGGATGTTGCTGCCATACTTGTCTTTTCCAATGTAGAAGCCCCTGGCATCCGTTTTACCGCTGTAATTGAAGGGATAGAGATTTGCCACAGAGTTGGCGGGGAGCACACGCTCAAACTGCGCTCCGAAGGCATTGTATCCCACAGGGCTGGCGCAGCAGAAGCCCTGCTGCTGGCGGAGCAGAAGCCTGTCCACATTGAGCTTGCTTCGCACCAGCTCCGTCAGCACATCGGTCTGCAGCAGCTTCAGCGCGTCATAGTCCGGGGCAGTCAGCTCGATGTAGACCGCGCAGTGGAACAGCGGCTCCTTGTTGCGGTGGCGGCTGCCCTCCATGGAGATCATGTCCTGCAGGTTCGTCTCTGCAATGATGGTCTGCCGCAAGTCATTGGGGTTCGATTTGTTCATACGGTTCTTGTTCGCGGCATTGTGGAGGATACGATCCTCCTCGGCAGGTGTGAGCTGCCGGGTATAGATACGCAGGGTGATGCCGTCCTTCTCGCCCAGATGCCGCAGCAGAGCCTGCTCGTCGGTCTGGGTAGGATATTCCCGCAGAGCCCACACGCAGCGGAAGGTGTTGCCGCAGATGAAGTGGTCGGGATTAAACTGCACCACGGAGGGTGCGATCATATCCAGAAAGGATTTGACAGGTGTGTCCTCCGTGTGCCTTGCTGTAGCTTTTTTCTTGTTTGCTGCCAAGTGATATCCCTCCTTATTCTCCGAAAAGGACCCAGCGTTCGCCGTCGTGATTCTCGTACCGCTCGGTGGTCACGTTCTGCTCAAAGTAGACTCCCAGCATCCTTTTGAGATCCTCCTCGGTGGCACGACGGACGGTGAAGCCGTTATCCTTGATGCTTTTTTCGATGCGGGAAAGATAGCTGAACACATCGGATTCCTTTTTGCCCTGCAGCCGGACGAGGATATAGAACTCCCGGCTGGATGCCATGAGCACCTGAATACGATCCAGGTGCTTGCTGTCCTGCTCCAGCAGCTTTCGGATGACAGGCAGCTCCTCCTCGTTTGCCCGCTGGCGATAGAATGCCTTGTTGTTCTCAAAGGACTCCTTGGAATTTAACGCCAGCATCTCGATCTCCGCCATGCCCTTGACCACATTGAGCAGGGCATAGATCCTTGCGCCCACGCCGGCGTCCGGCAGAACGGAGATGTTGGTGGGCTTGATGGCAAAGAACACCAGCTCCCCCATGCGGGTGGCGATGCCATAGTCGGTAATGTCATCAATGCCCATGAGCTGCCGGGTGGACTGCTCACGGGCATCTTTCTTTTTCTGCTTTCTGCTCATGGGTCGAGCCTCCATTCGTAGTATTGTTGTTTTGTGATCAGGAACGCGGCGGCATAGCGGATGAAGTCCAGAATGCTGGTGCCCTCATGCCGGATCGTCAGGAAGGCGAAGACTGCCGTCAGCACCAGCGGCAGGGCGATGCCGGTCTGGGTCAGCGCCAGGACAGAGAGAAGAAGCCCCACGCCGATGATGCCGATGTCCCGCAGCTCCCACAGCCACAGCGTGGCCTTTGCGGACAGGTTGTCCGGGTAAATGTACATGGCTGATCACCTCCAATAAGAATGAGGGAGGCCGCGGGTGTTCCCGCGGCCTCCTATGATGCTTGGTCACTCCGCTTCCGTGTCATCCAGCGCATTCTCGATGAGCTGGATGAGGAACTGCTTTTGCTTGAAGTTGCGGGCTGCCAGATATTCCTTCAGCCGCTCGAAGAGCTCCGCCGGGATCTGTACCGCCAAGGTGCGCTCTGCTTTCATGCTGATCTGTCCTCCTTCGAAGTGTTCGGTGAAGATGCGCTCCACATATTCCGCCAGTGTGTTCAGCTCCAGCTGTTCTTTTTCTGCCATGATTTTTGCGTGGAGATCGGTGGATATCATGGCGCAGAGGTTCTTTTTTCCCTCCATCGGTTCTACTCCTTTCCTCGATTTTGCAAGCAAAGCATACCGGAAGAAGGCGCGGAAAGCTATTCACCAAGTCTAACGAAGAAGCATTGCAAAACAGAAGCGATACCACCAAAGCGGCTATGCCGTCCGCAGCCAACAAGAAAGCGGATGAAAAATCAGCCGCCCTGCGATTCGCAAAGCGGCTGATCCATTGCGCTTACGCTGTATTTGCATTACAGCTCCATTTTCGGCGCGTAATCCGCGGCAACTTCCTCTCGGACATCGTCCTCGGTGGTATCGAGCTGCCGTGGCGTCTGCGTCATCGCAAGCTCCTGCAGATGACTGATCCGGCGCTGCACGCTTTCCGTGATCGCATGGATACGTCCCTCATCGATATAGTCGGCAGCTTCCTCGCAAGATAGTACGCTGGAGATCAGCTCGTCTACATCGGAGAGACGATCAAAGTCGATCCAATCAAAATCGGTCACCAGCTTCAGCTGCTCGGCGTGGTGGTTTTTGAAGGGCTTGCAGACCACATCCTTTTCCGAGCGCATCTGACCGGGCATCTTATCATAGCCAAGGGAGGAGCCGCTGTCATAGATCGGAGCCATACCGAGCCATTCCAGCGTTTCCGCGTTTCGCAGTGCCCCAAAGTTATTGAAGTGGCGATCCTCGTTTGCAATGATATAGTCCAGCACCAGCATCCGGTCTAAAAACGGCGTAATGTTCCCGATGCCGAGCAGCTCGCAGCACTCCAATAGATGCCGGTATCGGGAGGTGCTGTTCTTCTGCTTTTTCGCCTGCAGCAGCCTCCACGCCGGGATCAACTCCGTATTCTCCGTAACAAAATCCTCACAGACCGAGTAGGGTGCATCCTTGCTCCAGATGACTGTATACGATACATGAGGAATGCCGAGCCGCTCCATGATGCCGGAGGCGATCGCCTCGTTGAATGGCTGCTGCCGGAACGGGTTGCTGCCGCCCTTGATCAGGCATCGCTTCCCATCGATGATCTTCCACCGCTTTTTCAGATTGCCGTCCGATGTACTGTCGGGGGAACTGAAATTGAGCGCGTCCTTCTTCTTTCTTTCTCCGAACAGCACATCTCCGATGTCCTCCGAGAAATCATTTTGGAAAAAGTTGATGTCCTCCCACCGAAGCTCCGCGCCTTCCGGACAGATCCAGTACTGATCCGAGAGGCTCAGCCCGTAGCAGCGGACGAGCAGCATTTTGGTGTCTGCCACCCCCAACGATTCCAGTGCTTCCCGCACACCGCTGCGGCTTGCCGGAATAGAGCGATCCCGCCACCAGTCGTTAAACGCCGCGCGGTCGGCGATCTCGTTTCGCACAGGGATACCGATAGGCAGATGCTCCGGTGCGTAGACACTGCCAATTTTTTGTATAAAGCCGGTCACATCGTCCAGCTCGAGCTCTGCCACGGGGGTTCGTTTATGCATAAAGGTGCATTTCATACCTGTCGCCTCATTTCGTCTGCTTTTCTGTGATTTCAGCATGCGCAGCTGCGCCTGCAGTTCCTTGCGCTTTTCGATTTTATCTGCCAGCGGCGCGATCTCACTGTCGTGCAGATAGCGGCTCTGCTTGACGCCGTTTTCCGACCACTGGTGATAGTAATAGACCTTTCCGCCGATGTTTTTTTTGGAAAGATACCCCTTCGGCAGTCCGGCGATCTGCTCGGTCAGTTCCGTGATGCGCCTTAGCTGCTCCCTGTTATCCATGTCTGTCACCTCGTCTTTCAGGGATATTATACCCTGATTTAACCCCTGTTGTCAACGCTGTGCTTCGCAAAAGCGCGGCGGCGATGCGCGACATGATAAACTCCACACAGGGTATCGCCACGCTGTTGCCGAGGGCTTTGTAGCGGGCGGAGTCCGATGCGTTGGGGATGTCCGTCCAGCCGTCCGGGAATCCCTGCAGTCTTTCACACTCCAGCGGCGTGAGGCGGCGAATGAGATGGGCACAGGCTTCTGCCTGTTGGCAAATCAGGTCGGTTGCGTCCTTGTACTGACGGGCACTCTGGGTACTTGCCACATCATTATGCCGAAAGTCATCCACACGCTGGCGGCTGTAGACCGCGTGGCGGTCTGTGGCAGTCAAAGTATACGCCAAGTCATCCTGACAGCCAAGACCGTTGCCGCCGTTCTGCGGCTGCCGGTCGACCGTATTGCCTGCAATGCAGATGGCATCTGCCTCCTGCTCGACAAGAGAAGTGTTGTTTCCTCCCATTCCAAAGAAAGAGGATACGGTCTGTGCCGTTTGCACGGGACCGCGGAAACGGCTGTCCTGCCCATGATTATCAAACACGAGAGGCTGGTGTCCGTGCTCCTGCGCCCGCAGGGTGCCGGATACATTCTCAGAGCAATCCATCACGCTGCCGCCCTGGTCGTTGAGGCACAAAACCGACGGCATACTGTTCCCTCCGGGGCTGCCCTTGAGTGTGGGAGCAACCGATTCGTTGTATCCAATGCCGCCCGCGCTGGAACCTGCCCCGGCAGAAAAACCAGCTACGAAGGTCTGTTGTTTCATCCCTGGTTGTGCGCCCAGCGCGCCAGCCAAATCGTGCAGATCCCGCACCTCGTCCCGTTGATTGGCGGCAAAGGCCATGACGCCATTCCTGCCGGTGGACATCCCACAGTTGACGCCGAGCGTGGCCGCTACATCGCCGGTCAGGTCGCCGTTGAAGCCGTCAAACCCCTCCACAGCATCGTCCGGCTGCGTCACGAAGGTCTGCATCTGCATATTGGTGGTTGCCATCAACGCGCCTGACACGCCGTGCAGGTCGATGCCCTCATCCCGCTGGTTGATGTGGTACGCTTCTAATCCTGTGGGCTGTCCGTCCGGGCGCATGAGTCCTGCCTGAATCTTTAGGGCACGCTCCAGCTTCTTCGGCAGCTCCTTGCCGCGCTCAAAGGCCCGGCGCAGGATGCCCAGGCAGGCTTTCGGGGACAAATAGTATTTTAGGGGCGGATCTGCCTGCAAAATCTGCGATAAGGAAGATTCTCTTGCGTCTTTGGGCGACACCCCAGTATTGAGCGTCGAGGCACCGCCACGCCAGGGAGAAATCAGCTCCCAATAGAATTCGCCCAGCAGATTCCCAGCGCCCGGAGTCAGGTCGAGGGACTGAAACGGAATCGCATTTAACGCGGACGATCTCCTCCAGAACGATCCGGAAGTCCTCGCCTTTGGGCGTTCCTGAACTAAAGGCGCCGGGAACATTTTCCCATACCATAAATCTTGGCCGAACATCGAGAGCTGTTCGACCTCGTAATTTGTCTGCATTTCGCATCTCCTTTACCAGTCTGACCTGCTCCATAAAAAGGCCGGAACGCGCTCCGGCAAGACCTGCCCTTGCGCCGGCTACGGACAGATCCTGGCATGGGCTGCCCCCGCAGATGATGTCCACGGGCGGGAGCTCCGCGCCATGCAGCTTTGTGATGTCGCCCACATGAACCATGTCGGGGAAACGCAGCTTTGTCACCTCAATGGGAAAGGCTTCGATCTCCGACGCCCACACCGGCGTGATGCCACTGCGGATCGCGGCCAAAGGGAATCCACCAATGCCATCGAACAAGCTGCCCATCGTCAGTCTGCTCATTTCGCCACCGCCTGTACGACCGTGCGCGTGGTGTTGACGGCGGCCTGCGCGGTATAGACAGCACTCATTAGGTTAGCTTTGGTGGAGGTATCCAGTCCAAAGGCTCCGGCGATGCGGGGGATCTCGCCGGCGGAGAGCATGAGTCCAAGCCCTAACAGGGCATGATCCTTGAACACCATAAGCCCGGCGACAAGGATAGTGGCCTGCAAAAATGCCGACAGGCATAGGCCGATGATCTGCTTGCACCATTGGATAAAGCCGTCCGTATATCCGCGAGGGACACTGAACATATAAAGGCTTCCCACGGCGATCTGGATGAGCAGGATTCCGCCGCGCTTCAGATTGGCGAAGAAGACCTTGACGACGGCATAAGCCATGAGGATAAGGCAGAACAGGATCATGATCCCGCTGGTGATGCTGCCGAAGCCCAGCAGCGGCCCTGCCGTCAGGTCGGATATCGATTCCACGGCGTTGAACTCCTGCATGACCTCTCCGGCCACATCCCCGATGGAAGTCCCATAGCCGGTGAGCGCCGCGGTGAAGGTCCCCTGCAGAGAAACGCACAGCTCATAAAGCCGGACCGGAACAACGGTGAAGAGGCTGACAGCCATAAAGCCCTTGATGGCATTGAGGGCGGTCTCACGGATGTTGCCGCGACCACTGGAATACTCCACGCCGGTTTCAAAGCAGGCCACCACCAGCCCTGTGCCGTAGAGGGCCCATGCCAAATAAGAGAAGAACAGCACGATGCTCTGCACCCAATCCATGGTGAAGAGCTCCGCGCCCATGTTTCCCATCTCTGCGAAGAAGTTGCCGAGAAAGCCTACGATCTGACTGTAGAACCAGTCCACGATCTGGCTTAACACCTTGGCGGCAACAAAATCCCAAATGAACATTGATCGGTTTCACCTCACTTCCGGGTGAGGCCGCACCAGCTGCTTTGGGATATGGCAAAGGCCGTACAGCTGGTACGGCCTTCAAATCACGCTTTTGTTACATTGTCTGCTCCCACGCCCGGTCAGCGGATTGACTTATATCCTGAAACACCTCCAGATAGTCTGACACCGCATCGGACAGCGCCTCATAGTCCTGCCGGGTGGGGTGATACACATACCAGCTCACCTTTCCATAGTCATCCCAAATGTGCGGTTCTACACCATTTCGGAAGTTGGGATTTGAGGTCATCTTTGTCCCAAGCAGATCCAAGAAGCGCAGGCGCAGGGTATCCACCTGTCCTTCGCTGCGGTTGAGGATCGTCAGCTGCAGGGCATTGTACTGGCTGGCGATCATGCCGGTGACGAATTGGATCTTCGCCCGATTCATGTCATTCAGGCGCACATAGCAGGCTCTGCCCACATAAGCGGCGTCGGGGTACCGCTCTCCGACGATCTTCCGAAGCTCCTGTTCGTAAAAAGTCATTGCCTATACCTCAAATTCCGATGATCTGCCAGATGTACAGTGGTGCTGTCAGCGTGAACACCAGGCAGGCGAACAAAATGGCGGGCGCCGTCCACTCAAGCTGACCGCTTCTTTTGAAGTCGAAATAGGCCGTCCCCAACTTGGCAAAGAAGAATACCGCCAGGATCAGGTCGATGGCGGGAAAGACTACATTGTTCACCACGGTTTTGATCTGACCGGATGCCGTCTGCCATGTGCTTTCCACCGCGCCGGCCACATCGCCTGTGCCTGCGGCAAAGGCCGTGGTTCCCATCACGCCGGCCAACAGCAGGGACAGCACCAGTGCTGCACAAAGGCGTTTGCGTTTTGTGTTGTTCATAGATTCCTCCGTTTCTATCGTTGTTTTGCGGGAGCTATATGCCACTCCTCCCAAAGATTCCCGCGGATGGTGACGCTGTCCGTCAGGTTCATGGAGAGCATTCCTGCCGGCGTCCAGCAATCCAGAAGCCATGTGTAGGGTGTGTAGCTGGCGTCCGGGTACCAAATGGGCGTGAAGTGGGTGCGGCGGTTGTAGGTGCTGTAGGGGTTGGCTTTGAATTGGAAAGTCGTGCTTCGCCCGGAGATATCTGCCTCCAGCAGCCGCCAATAGCTTTCATAGCCAAACTCCGGGAAATAGGTCACAGCGTTCTGCGCTGCCGTCACCGCCGAACTCTGATTTGTGGTGACCTTTGCGGTCACCTTCTCCTGAACGCCATAGCCGCTTTTCAGCGTGGATGCGGTCGCCGTGGGGCTCTTTTCGTCCGGCGTGATCTTCATACTGCCGGTCAAGCTGGCAGAGTAACCGTTATAGTCAAACTCCCACCAGCCATGGTCCTCCCACCAGCCGTTGTCCACCCAATGGTACCAGCGGTCCCTGTGGGTTTTGCCGTCCGCATCCGTCCAGCGGTCTGTGTGCCAGCATTTCTGCCAGTTTTCCACCCACTCCCAATTCTCCTGCCACCACGGTGACCAGATGCCCCAAGAGGCGGAGGTCACTTGCTCTTTCTCTGGGATAGAGGACAGGCGGAAAGCATCGTTGCGGTCATCCGCCAGGGGATTGGGCGGGTCATTGCCGTCTAACTCCACGATATTACAGGTGATGGTACCCTGTGCCGAGCCGCCGCCGTACACGCTGACGGAAATCGTTATGACGCAGGGTTCCGCGGGAGTGCGCCAGCGCACCCATGCCAGCTGGCTGTCACCATCCGGGTAGTAAACATTGCTGACAGTGTAAGTCCTGCCCTGGATGTTAAAGCGTACCGATACGGGATTGTCCGGGTCGGACTGTCCGCCGCGCACCTCCACGGAGGTGATGACTTCTGTGTTGACGCGGTATTCATAATCAAAGTCATTGATCTCCGGTGGCGTGGTCACCTCGTTAAAGCGGACAATGCCGATACCAAGAGAGGAGATGATGTCGCCGTTGGACGCCTTCTCCGTGCGGCTGCCGGACCATGCAGCGTAGCCGAGATCCGCTTCCTCCAGAAAAATCGCAAGCGGCAGATTTTTATGGGTGAGCGTACCCAGCTTCTTTCTGAGATCTCCGTTGACGATCTGGTCATACAGCGCCGCTTCCGTGGCGGTCATGGCAAACTGCTGACCGTTGTAGCAGAGATAGGCCAGCGGCTCTACTACCAGCTTGTAGTCTCCGCCAATGAGCGTATCGAAGTCCATTCCTGCGTATCCAGCAATGGAACGGATAACCTGTTCATCGGTAAAATAGCTTCGGATGGCAGCGATGCTGGCTTTACTGCTGCTCGTAGAGATGATCTTGGGCAGGCTCTGACTTGGGTTGATATATGTGTAGTTTCCAGCTTTAGGGGCGATGGATTTTCCTGTGTTATATGACAGTTTGCTCACCTTTCCAAAGTGAGCAAGTCCTGTTGAAGGGACCTTGTTAGTCAAATCAAAAACAGTTCCTGTGACAGCCTGACTGTCCGCATGAATCACAGACACTCTCACGCCGTCCATGCCGGGATTCCAGTAGTTGGTCTTGGTACCGTCCCCCATGCTGCCTCCACCGCCGTCAAAGTTGCCATCCCCTGTGGCATAGGCGGGAACGATGGCGGTTATTACCAGCACAAGTGCCAGCAACAGGGGCAAAAGCCTTTTCATGCGCATTCCTCCTCGTCATGAAGATAAAAAAAGACACGGCTTCTTCTTAGCCGTGTCTTTCCTGTGATTATGCGGACTTAGCCGCCCATGATTCCAATTTTGTTGCCGTTTTCATACATGGAATCGTCTTTGATTCCGACATTGTCACCCTCATAGTCTACATATCCGAATCCGGGAACATACACCTGTCCGGCATCATTGGTGCTGCCGCCCACAGGCTCTGTGGGCTGGGGCTTTACCTCAGTCTGCTCCGGCTTGTAGGTGGGCGGCGTTTCCTTGTTGCGGTCCGCTTCCGGCACATCATCCGCCGCATGGTCCTTTTCCGTCTTGCCGGGATGCTCCGGTGCATCCGGCTTGGTGGGCGTACCCTGAATGGTCTGCTCTGTACCGGAGCTGGCAGCATCCCTGCCGGGATCATGCTGTTTACCATCCGTCTTGCTGTCCACCTTTACCTCTGGATCGCTGATGTTCACTACCGGATCTTTCGTATTGGGTGTATCGTCCGGGATGGCGGGGTCGATGGGCATGGGCACCGCCGCAAGGCGGCTGACGATCCCCACCACCAGTGCCGCGCAGAGCAGGACGCCTGCCGCAATGAGGATGATGCGTTTTGTTTTGTCTGTCATAGGTCGAACTCCTCCTTTGTAGGGGTCAGTGGTTTTTCTTCTTATCCCGAACATACCACAGCTTTCTTCGGAAGTCTACTGCAAGAAGTGAAAAGAATTAAAACTTCGGGATATACTTGGCCTGCACCTGCAGATTTAGGCTCACGGGCGGCAGCACATGTCCGGCAAAGCGGGTGGGGACCTCCAGATGGAGGGTGGCGGTTGCGAGATACCCCTCGCTCCGGCCTGAGGCGATGGCGTTGTTGGAGATATGAACGGACAGGTCGGAGAGCGTATACTCCAGCTCGTTTCCGGCGTATTTCATGTAGCCATCGCCATCTGTGGTAAGGTCAAGAATATAGGACAGGTTGCCGTAGATGTCACCGGCGTCAATGGACTCGGACCAATCGCCGTCGCCCCCTGGGAACCAGCCTGCCGCATAACCCTCCCGCACGGAGTGGTACACATCGTCATAGTTTTCATTAACGGTTGCGATGACCGCCTGCTGCACCGTGTCCCGCACGCCCTGCACGATGATGTTCACCCGGAAATATTCCGCTATGACCATAAAGAGCATGAGCAGGCAGAGTGTCACAGCGATGACCATGGGATAGCCCTCACCGGAGCGGGAGCGAAAAAGCAGCTTTCTCATTTCCAATACACCTCCGATCTGCCGCTGGCCTGTGCCGTCAGCTCAATGGGGAAGCTGCCAAGCCCACCAAAGCCGATGTCCATATCCATGGTCAGCGTCACCGTCACCTCCTCATTGAGTTGGATGCGGCCGGTACGGGACCAGCGGATGTCCGGGTCGATCTCCAACCGCTCGGACAGCACCTGTGCGCGGGAGGCCGTTTCACTCCCGACTCTGCCGGTGATCTCGGCTTCCCGCACCAGCTCGGCGGCGAAGGTGTCGAGCTGCTGCTTCGCCACATACACCGGCAGCACCTTCACCGCCAATGCGATCACCAGCATGGCGCAGAGGATGAGGACGCAGGTATCGATGTAGCCCTCGCCGGAGCGTTTCTTCCATTTGTTTCTCATCCAAACAGCCCTCCCATCGAGGTGAGGATCTGCATGAGGATGACCACAATGTAGATGAGCATAAAGCAGACCAGCATGACGAAGGAGTACACACGGATCTTGGGCGGGATCTTCGCCGCCTGCGCCTTGAGCCGCTGAAGCTCCAGCTGTTTCATGTCATGGGAGAGCATCTGGAAATAGATGCGCCCGTCATCGCCGCGCAGGACGCCGATGAGCCCGCGCACGATGTCCGAGAGCATGGGTGATGCCATCCTGCCCTCGAAGCGAACCAGTGCCGCCTCATAGGATGACGAGCGCATATCCGCTGTCAGTACATCCAGCTCACGGGCAAAGTCGGGACCGGCGTGTCGCTTGTAATTTTCAAGGATCGTCAGCACATCGCGGCTTGCACCTAATTCCTGCTCCACTGTGGCAACAAAGCGGGGCAACTCACCCTCGATCTTCTCGCGACGTTCTGCAACCATTTCATCTGCCTTGCGGCTCTCCTTGAAGTAAAGCAATATCGCCAGCAGCACCACGATGGGCGAGAGCAGAGGAAAAACCAGAAGACACGGAATGACCGCCAGCAGCGCGGCGGCAGGCTTGAGGATGGTATATGCCGTGTAAACCTCCGGCGTCATATCCATTCCGGCAGCACTCAGCGTGCGCTCCATGCGATGACGCTTGTACTCATCCATACGGATGAAGTGAGAGAGCTTGATAGCCCAACCTAAAAAGAGTGTGTCCAGCGACTTCATCCGCTTTTTCTCGGTTCGCCCTGCGGACAGGAGCGCCTTTTCCGTGGAGAGACGGGGCAGCTTCAGAATATCCGCCAAGATGAAGAACAGACCTGTGGCAACGGCCACGCCGAAAAGGAACAGTAAGATCGTCATGTCCGTCACCTCCGATATTCAATGGGCTGGGTCAGCTTGACCACTCTGGCAAAGGAGATAAAGATAGCGGCTGCGCTGACCGCCAGCACCGTTTTGCCGGGTACGGTGGTCATCAAGGCCGCATACCAGTCCTTGTTGAGAAAGAACAGCAGCGGGATATTTAACACCACCAGCGCCGCCATGGAGATAAATTCCTTGCGGGGAGCAAATACGAGATTCTCCAGCTCACCATTGATAATACGCATATCTGAGAGTTTTCCCACAATGGGGTTGAGGGTGCTTTTCAGGCTATGGTCGTACTGACAGGCAGCGAGCGCCTCGCACCATTCCTGCCATACCTCATTATCGATAGCAGACTTCAGCTCCGCCAACGCCGCATTCATATCCGGGTCGATGTGCTTGATGCGGGTGAGGAAGCCACGGAACACACCATGCACGGGTGGGTTCAGGTAGTTGATGTTCTCCTCCACGGCGGTCTGCAGATCCTCACTGCGGAGGTAAGCCGTGGTGATGATGGAGAGCGCCGTTTCCAGCTCGGCGGTAACAGCTTTCCTGTAGTGTCCGGCCGTGAGCTTAATGTACCAAAAGGGCAGGAACATCATGCCGGCCGCCAGCACCGGCACCAGCAAGATGTTATTCATGATGATGGCGATGCCCGCACCCACGGCAAAGAGCAGCAGAGATGCCGCGCACAGCACGGGAAAGCGTTCCTCCTTGCCGGTGGCTTGCAGGACTGTCTGCGCTTCCGATATCTCGCGGCGGAAGAGACCGGGCTTTTTGCGATGGGTGGTCTCGTTGATCTCATCCCGGATGCTTTTGGGGCCGACGGTCAACCGGCGGAACACACCCAGCGTGAAGTCCATGGGAGAGATACGGAAGATAAAAAATGCGCCGGTGATCATGCCGACGCACGCAGTCAGCAGCAGGGCTGTCAAGTGGCATTCACCTCCTTCTTGGGATTCAAAAGAGCCTGCAGCTCCTCGTTGGGCATACCGTTTTCCAGCAGGCGTTTGCGCAGACTCACGGAGATCTCGTTCACCTGCGTGTGATGCCCTTCGATGACGAATTTGTCATTCTCCATGTGATTCTCCGTGATGACATAGCGGAACAGCGTGTTGTAGCGGCGATCCCCATTGGGCAGGATCTCGCATTCCATGATCTCCATCATGCGGCGCTGCTTATTCTCCAGCTGCTTGCAGAAGACCACGATGGGGTATGCCTCTGTCACATAACTGAGAAGTGTTTCGTCCGACATATCCACGGCTCGCTTGCACAGAGACACCATGCGGCGGTAGGTCGCCTCGCAGGAGTTGGAGTGGATGGTGGTCAGCACCGCCACGCCCACGCGGGCAGCCTCCTGCGCGGCATTGGCCTCGGCACCGCGCATCTCACCCACCACCAGGATGTCCGGGTTAAAGCGCAGGCAGATATCCACCAGCGCGATCTGATCGATCCGCTGACGCTCATTTTCGCTGTCACGTGTCAAGGTATGGACCACCGAGTTGGTCACCTTACCGTTTTCCTCCCGCACCAGCTCCAGCTCACGGGAGCCGTTCTCAATGGTGAAGATGCGTTTGCTGTCTGGGATCGTGGTCAGCAGCCAGCCTGCCGCCGTGGTCTTGCCGGAGGAGGTGGCGCCAGCCACACAGATGGAGATCCCATAGCGCAAAAATACGGAAAGCCAGTCCAGCATTTCCGCTGTGGCCGTACCGCTGCGCAGCAGATCCTCACGGCTGAGATTGTGGCGGTTGACGATTCGGATGGAGGCGGCAACGCCCACATCCTCATCCACCACAGGGGACTTCATAGCGGCAATACGGGTGTTGCGGGTCAGGTGTCCCGTGACCAGAGGGCTGGCGTTGTCCAGCACCATGCCGGAGGCGTGGAGCATTCGCCGGATGACGGCAAGCGCGTGTTCCGGTGAGTCGAAGTGTTCCGTGAGCTTTTCGCTTCGTCCGTCTGAATACTGCACCTCGATATCCCGCCACGAGTTGATGTTGATCTCCTCAATGCCGTCGGCGTAGATATAGCGGGTCAGGAAGCCGAACTCCGCCATCTCGGAATAGATGGCGTCCACCAGCTCCGTCTGCGTCATGCCTGCTACGGCGATACGCCGGTCCTGCAGGTACTTGGTGATGTAGCGCATGAGCTGTTCCTTGGAGTCCTCGCCGCCTTCGGTGATGAGTGCGGCGTAGGCGCCGGAGATGTACTCCTGCACCTCCTGCAGCACGGAATTGAAGTCCCTGCCCTCTGCCGACGGGGTAAAGAACAGGTTGTGTGCCCGCCCGAGTGTGCCAATGTCAGTGTTCAGAGTCCGCTGCGGCGTGTCGTCCACCACTACGGGGACGACCTCCGGCTCCGAGGTGACCTGATATTCCGCCGCATCCCGCCGCTGTGCAGCTGTGGCAAAGACCGAGCCGTTTCGCTTTTCGCCAAGAGCCATATTAAAACACCTCCCCAGGCGCACACATTTTCTGCGAAAAATGCCTGCTCACTTCGTTCGCGGTGCGCCTCCAAAGGGGGACCGGTCCCCCTTTGGGGAACCCCCTGCTCTCCGAGGGGGACGATAAGTTTTCCTTTCTCATTTTCAAAACACCTCTGCAATGATACGCTCTAACTCCTTGCGGAAGGGGCGGCTGTCCTTGAGGGTGAGGTCGGCAAGCAGGTTGCCCGCCAGATACTGCTCCTCCAGCTCCTGCGAATAGGGCAGCACAAAGGCCGTGTCGCCCAGCACCTTGCCGATGTGGTCCGCTGCCTGGTAGGGCTTCACATTGGATGCCACCTTATACTGCTTGTCCATGTCCCACTCAGGCCCGTCCAGCAGAGGAAGCTGACTTGCAAAGTAGTTGACGCTTTTAGGGTCACAGTTGGCAAGGCGCAGGATACTGTCCGCCTCCATCAGCGCAACGGCGGAGAGGATGTCGTTGGCAATGTGGCTGCCGCAGTCCACGATGACATAGGGCGCGATCTGACGCAGTCCGTCCAGCAGCTCTACCACCTGCTTCTGCGTAAAGGGCGGAGTGCTATACTCGTTCTGCCGTTCGAGCAGCCCCAATACCGCAAGGCAGCTGTTGCGCTTAAAGGTGACAAGGTTATGCTTGATGAGGTTCTCGCTGATACGGGCGGCTGCCAGGACGCCGGCAAGAGAGCCAGTGCTCTCCAGAGCGTCCGCGGGACAGATGCACGGCAGCATGGGAGCGGCCATGTCACAGAGCAAAAGGATGACATTTTTCTTCCTGGCGGAGAGCATTTTTGCGATCTTCACCGCCGTTATTGTCTTTCCGCTGCCGGGGCTGCCCCAGACCGCCAGCATACCGCCGCTGTCATTCTGTTCCTCCGGTTTCTCTGTGTCGCGCTGAAAGATGCTGGCCTTTCTGAAATTCATCCTGTCACCTCACTCTCCGGTGTGGCTGCGGCGGGATCGGCAACTTCGCCCTCCTCAATGGGATCTTCCTCCGGCTCTGCGTACAACTCCTCAATGAGTTTGTCCTGCGCCTCGATGAACTGCCTTGCGCCATCTGTTGTGCCGCGGTAGACGAGCGCTAAATGGAGCTTGGCGACCTGTTCCAGCTCCGCCAGCACCTTGGCCTGCTCCGGCAGAACGAGGAAGGTCACGGTAGAGGGCAGCTCCTTCTCATCACCCTTTGCTTCACCGGTATTGGCGTCATAGCCGGTGCTGGCGGTAACAGAGATGATCTCCACATACTGCAGCTCGGCGGGGATGGTGGTTTCGCCGTCCTCCGGGTAGTCCGCCACGATGACCGATACGATGTCGCCGCTCTGGAGCTTGCCGGACAGTCCTGTGGCGAAGCTCTTGATGGTGACGGAGATGGCCTGCTTCGTGCCATCCAGATTATAGAGATACGCATTTTCGGCGGCAGGCGCGTCCGAGAGCTTGGCGGCGAGAATATAATCGCCAACGGCAAGGTCCGCCTTGGCGTATTTGCCCACCACATTGTCTTTTGCGGTCATAAGGCCGGAGGGGAGATTATAGGAGCCGACCTCGGCCGTGGCGACCATATCCTTGGTGATGAGCTTACCGGCGTGAATGTCCTTCGTCACACGGACGATCTCCGCCTTCTGGCTGATGCTCTGATTGAACAGCGGCGTGATGCCGAAGCAGATCACCAGTGCCAGCAGAATGCAGATGACGCCGATGACCGTGCGGTTTTTGAAAATACTCATGGAGCAAGTCCTCCTTATTCTTAGATGATATATGCGGTAAAGAAGCCCGCTGCAAGAAATGGCGCGAATGGATAGCTCTCCGGTGGGCGCTCTTGCCTGCGGATCTTGTGCAGGGCGGCTATTGCAAGGTAGAAAAGGCAGTACAGCACCAGTGCCAGCACCAGTCCGGCGACTCCGCGCAGAAAGCCCAGCAGAAAACCGGAGGCGGCGATGAGGACCGCATCTCCCATGCCGCCGCGTCCTCTCCGGCTTGCCAGCCAAAATGGGACGGCCAGCGCCAGGCCGAGAAGCCGGGCGGGGCTGAAGGAAATCAGCCCCGCCCCTGCGATGACGATACCGGAAAGGTCATAGATCTGCCTGCGCCGGAGATCCGTCCATGCTGCGCTCATAAGTCCGATGAGGAACAGCGTCCCCTGCAGGACAGATGCCACGGATCAGCCGCCCAGCGCGCCGGCGTAGTTGAACATATCCTTGATGCGCTGGTTCAGGGTGGGCATGACCACATCGCCAAACAAAGCGTAGAGGCCCGCCAGCAGCAGAGCGCCCAGCACCACGGCGATTAGGATCTTGACGGCGGTGTCGATGTAGCCCTCACCGGAGCGGCGGGTGGCGGCAAGGCGGATGGCCTTGGTGCGGATGGAATTGGCGGTGTTCTTGATAAACTTCTTCATATGACATTTTCCTCCTAATTATATGTTTTATGTTGTGGGTGACTTACATGACCTGCTCCGCGGCGGGAGCATTGTCCGGCTGCTGGGCCTGCCGGAGCGACTGCTCGTAGGCGTTCAGCACCGCATCGTTGAACTGCTGGCGGGCCTCCTTCGTGCAGGGGAAGCAGATGTCGTGATAGTCGCCGCGGCTGTCCTTGTACTGCGGCATGGCGACAAAGGGGCCTTTCTCGCCGCGAATGACCTTCACGCCGCGAATGGCGAATACGCCGTTGATGTCCACATTGGCGTTGGCGAGGGTGTACTTGCTGTCCTTCACGGGATAAACTCGGACATCGAAGGACACGGGGGACCGGCTTTCCTGCGCTGGGACGGGGGTGCTTGCTTTGGTCTGGTTCTTGGGCATTTTTCTTTCCTCCTATTTCTGATGTTGATATGAAAAAAGCACCCGGACGGGTGCTCAGTTCACGGACACAGCGCCATCTCCTGCCGCGGCGCGAACTCGATCTGCCGGAAGCCGACACGGTCGCAGTAGTAGAACTCGCTGCCGTCGGCGTCGTACAGCTCCAGCACATCCGAGATGCCGATGGGTCTGCCGTCGTAGCCGGGAACCGGGTCGCGGAAGAGCGTGTAGATCTCCTCCGGGTCATTGGTCCCGACCAGACCGTCATAGACGGTTTCGTAGTGCTTACGGTCGGGCTGTCCGAAACGCTCCAGCAGGGCTTCATACGGGATGAAGCGCATATTGATGGGGCTGTCCCGCGTGAGCTGCCACACACGGCAGCTTTTCAGGGGCGGAGCCTCCGGGTCGAAGCGGCCGCCCCTCTGCCCCAGCAGGAGACGGTCATAGACACCGTCCTCCCAGCGGATGGAGAGCGACTGCTTTTGCAGAAAACGCTCCAGCTCCTGCGTTTGGAACATGGTATCCACCACCGCCTCCTTTTCCGCGATGTATCCGGCAGGATTGCTGTAATAGAGGATGCGGTCATGGTTATCAATGAAGATGCGCTGCACTTATTTCACCTCCGATCATTCCAGCTTCATCTCACCTGCGGCCGATGCCTCCTGCCGGGGTGCGGTCAGCTCCATGAGCTTCTCCCGCGCCCAGTCCGGCAGGTATTTTTCGTCCAGCACACCGATGAAATCCTCCCGGTTCCATCTGGCTGTTTCTCCGTCCGAGAGGCAGGTGGCAAAGACTGCTCGACCACTGGAATGCGGCTCGCATCCAAAGCCGCTCCGAGCATACCAGAGTTGATCCGCCTGACTCCAGCAGGATTCCTTCAGCGTATCCGGCGACAGCACCAGCACCTTGCCGGTGAAGTCCTGCTCGGCGCGGTCACCGACGCAGTGCTCTGCACCGAAGAGATTTAACGCCTGCACCGCCTTGCGGTAGAGACTGACGAAGCCATCCAGCACGGCCGGATGGCTTCGGACAACAAAATCGCTGTTGTGGATGAGATCTGTGGGAATATATATCTTCTCTGCCCAATGCTTGTTGGCGTAGCTGAAACGCCCGTCCCACTTGAGTTCATGCAAAGTATTGGCAAGCACCCACGCAGTGCGTTTATAACCGTATTCGTCCAGCACCGGCGTGATACAGTCCTTGTACAGATGCATTCCATCGAAGTTCTGGCGGATGGTGTCCTCGATGGCTTCCCGGCAAGCGATGTTGGCGCGATGGCTTTCCCTCCAGAGCGAAAGCTCATTTCGTTCTCTGGCCTCCTTCGCCGAGTAGGGATAGAGATAGGTTTCATTCATTTGGATCTCTCGCCTCGTTTCTTCTTTGAATGCCTACGGTATCACTTATCGTAGATAACATCGTCGTCCATCAGCATATCCTCCAGTACGGACAGGCAGCAGCCGGACTTACGCAGGGCCTCCAGCAGCTCGGCGGGAATATCGGAGAGGTCGTGGTCGTAAAATGTCTCGCACACGGTGATCACACCGGAGCCCTCGTCCACATGGCAGTCCAGCTTGGCGTCGGGCGCGATGTCCGCTTCCTCTCTGGCCCAATCGGGAACGGTGACAGCGGGGCGGATCAGCTCCTCGATGTCCGCGTCGCGGAAGGTGCAGTGCCCCTCGGTGCAGCCCTCGCAGCTGCCGCAGCGGTCCGTCAGCTCCCGCATCAGCTGACCGGCGCGGTCCGTCAGGGCGAGGATCGTGCGCACCATCTCCATGGCGGTCATCTCGCTCTTTGACAAAATGACCGCGCCCTTGGCGCCGGCCATTTCCAGCTTCCCCTCATCGTCCAGCCCGCAGACGGTCAGAACGGCGGGCGGGATGGTGACGCTCTTGTTGTCGTTGTATTTTACAAATTTCATGCTGCTTCTCCTTTTATTGTTCAGATTTTTAAGGGATGCTCCGGCTCATGGATCAGCTCGTAGCGGGTATCGCCATCGCCGCCCAGCAGACTATCCATAGAGAGCTGCCAGCAGGCTTTGCGGGGGTCATAATTGGTGATGACGATCTCCTCATATTCGCTGCCTGCCGTCTGGGACATGCTGTTGGGACGGGAGGTGCGGAAGATATAGCAGTCCTGATAGATCTCGCAGATGTAGTCCTGGTAGTTGTAGGAAACGATGAAGTATCCTTCACAGGTGACCAGTACATCATGGAGCCGCTGATGATCCTCCGGGGGAAACTCCACCTCGTAGCAGCTCTCCGCCTTGTAGTAGGGCGGGTCACAGTAGATCACGGCACCTGCCCGGTCGTACTGACGGATGACCTCCTCGAAGTCCTTGTTCTCCACGATGACATTCGCCAGCCTGCGGGAGCATTCCCAGATCAGGTGAAAGAAACGGCGAATGTCGCAGGGCTTGCCGCCGAAGGACTTGGCGCCGCCGCTGAAGCTGTAGCGGATGAGCTTGAAGAAGTCCGCCGCGCGGCGGATGCTCCCGCGGGGCGCGCGCTCCAGCATAAGGGCGCGGATGGCCTCGGCGTCGGGCAGCTTGAGGTAGACCTCCGTCAGATCCATCTCCTCCTGCAGGTAGTCGTCCGTGAACTCGCCCTTGGAGAAGAACTTGTAAAGGACGTTGAAGTCATCCCGCGTGTTCAGCGGCAGGAAGCCAAGCTCCGCCAGCAGTGCCATGGGGCGGTTTTTAACACAGCAGAAGAGATTCGTAAGATTGCTGTTGAAATCGTTGTAGACTTCTATGCAGCCGCGCTGGATGGGGCGGCACATGGTCACCGTGCCGCTGCCGCCAAACACATCGATGAAGCGGGTGTAGCGGTCCGGCATCAGCTTGTTGATGATCCACAGCAGCTTGCCCTTGCCGCCCACCCAGGGAATAAAGCTGTTCAAGAAGTGTCACCTCCCTCCAGCGGGAGGGAGAGCTGACCGGTGTCCTCATAGTCAGGCAAGGTGCGGGACAGGCCGCGATCCGCAAATGCGATTTTCTTGATCCGGCTGCGGAGCTGCCGGATGGTGCGCCGCAGCTCCTCCTCGGTGGCGGCATAGTAGTAGCCGCCTTCAAAGCTGCAGATGGGGATGCCGTCGCCCCGCAGGGCGTTGATCTCCCGGCGCAGCTCAGAGCCGCGCATTCGGAAGGCACACTCCAGCTCCCGGCTGGTGACGGCGTTTGCCTCGCCCTTGTGGTAGAGTTCAAGATACTCTGCAAGGGCTTTGTTGATTGGCACAGTTCCTCCTTTCCGGGTCCGTTATCCCGGAGCAGGAGGTCAAATCAGCGCAAAAAAGAAGGGGCCGCTTTTCCCCATCCGGGAATACGGCCCCTTGGTGTAGTTCTTATCCGCGCAGCTGGCGTGGTAAGATATGGTCAGCTACTGCATTTCCATGGTAAGATTCTGTTCCTCCGCAGGGTAGCACACATAATCGCTGCCGATGAACACGCCGGGATGCTCGTCCTCATAGTGGCAGCCCAGCGCGCCAAGATCCATGTATTCGTACAGCTCCTCCGGGACGGTAGTCTCATTGGCGAGGTAGTACCTGCCCAGCGCGGCGTAGCTGTTGACGCCCTTGAGGATCGTGTAATCACTCAACTGTTCTGGTGAATTTGCAAGAATCTCCCCAGCCTCAGCCTCGCCCTTTTGCAGAACGATGGCGGAGAGAATCGCCTTTTCGTCCTTGGTCAGAGCGCCCATCCTGCGACGGGCCGCCTCGAATTCCTTCCGCGTCTTGAGCGGCAAGGAGAGTTTATACTTTTCTTGAAATTGTTCCATGGTCATTTCATTTTCATCTCCATTTTCTGTGTTTCCTGCATTGGTGACAGCATGGGCTGATAGTCCGCACGGTGCAGCAGGCCGTAGGGCGAGAGCACTGCGTTGTCCTCTCTGATGAGGTCGCAGCCGTAGGCGTAGAGGTTTACATGGGAGAGCAGCAATTCCACCGAGTGGTCATCCGTCATGAAGTGAAGCTGGTCGATGGCAGTTTCCTGCGGCGAGCTGATCTCCGGTGTGAGAACGTAGTCATCCAGACACTCTGTCAGGCTTATGGCGGTCGCAATATCCTGCACCTCAAACTGCTTCAGCAGAGCCTTCAGCTTTGGCACCTCGGATCTCGGAATGTCCCGCGCGGCCTTGGTGAAGGCATTAAAATCCTCCAGCTCCATGGGCAGGTCGGTGAATTCCGCCGCATAGGGGATGATCCCGTCATAATCAATGACCGTGACGCCCTCCCAGCCTTCCACACCGAGCTGTTCCTGCGCGTCCAGCAACTCCGCCTCTGCTGCGGGAAGATCCAGCGTCACCGTGCGCGCATCGCCAATATCGGGATGCAGTCCGAGCGTGAGCCGGAAGAGGTATCCCGGCCTTTCCGGCAGCGTCTTTTGGACGGGCGGCGCGGTTGTCAGCTCGCCATCCTGCAGCACATACAGGCTGCCCACAAAAACGCCGTTTTCGCTGTGCCGCATCATTCTTCCGATACCGGCAAAGTCCAGCATCTTAAAGACAGCATCCGACACGCCATCCAGTTCGGGGATAAAATCGTTTTCTGCGTAAAACCGGCCAAGCTGGGCGTCATCCGCGGCATCCACCACATGATAGCAGTCTGTTTTTGCGCTGACCGCCAGATCCCGCAGATCCTGCAGCGTGATGACGCCGCCGTTGGTGTTTACTTTTTTCTGCACCTCCGTGGAGAACAGTCCCTCAAAGGCGATCCCCTGTACCTCATCCAACGTCGCAAGCCTTGCGGCAAGGTCGTTGAGCTCGTTGAGACTGATATCCAACTCCTCTAAATGCGGGGCAAGATATTCGAAAGCATAGTAATCGTCGATCTCCATGTACAGTGCTTCGCCATCCTTCAGCCGCACCTTTTCCATCGCGTCCCACAGCTCCCACGGGGGGGCGGGCAGTTCCAGCGTTGCGTAGGCTTCGCTGTTTGGAACGTCCTCTTTTGCCAGATAAACGGCAAACACTTTCTTAGCCAAACTTCATTCCTCCCATCTTCTGCTCATAGTAACCGGGGTCAGCGCCAGGAGTGTTCCAGCCGTGCATACTGCCGCACTCCATTGCCAGCCGCTGCTCCTGTGTCACGCCAAGCCGCTCGTTGTTATAGTCCGCTATCTCACGGTTATGCGCGGGATCGTTCGTGTTCCAATCGCTGGGGTAGTAGCCGCTCTCGCCGCGCTTGATGCAGATGAGCTCGCCGGTGCCGGGGAGCGTGGAGAAGCACAGCTCCGGCAGTCCATCCGCCAGCTTGGGGGAGAAAAGCTCCTGCTCCGTTTGGATGCTCCACTCGTCCGAGTTCCAAAAGTGGACATACAATTCACCGCCGTCATCCACGGAAATCTCCCTCTGTTCAAACCCTTCGCACCAGCCATCAGAAGCCTGTCCGGTGAGATATTCTTTTAAGGTTTCCAGCTCTGTGTCCGACAATTCCCCGGCGACGCGGCATTCCGCTACGCCCCAAAGCTGCCGGTCACGCACCTCCACGGCGAAGACGGCAGAGCGCACCTTGCGGTCAACGCTGTCGGCTTCATCATACCAATGCATGATGCCGCGCTCGGTTTCCTCCGGCATCCGGTTTTTCACCAGTGCTGCCGTGATCTGATCCTGATAGCCGCGCAGCTCACGGCCCTCCAGCAATGTGCTGCTGTCGTCGAAATCACCGTACTCGTTCCGCTCGTAGAGATCGGCGGTCAGGGGCATATACAGCTTGAGGCTGGTCAGTTTGGGCGGCAGCACGGTGAAGCTGTCCTCGCCGGGGGCGAGCGGCAGCGTGCGGCCATTGTCCCACTTCATAAAAATTTGCCCCTCATCATCCACGAAGTCCACTTCGCCCTCGGTGCCGGGAAGAATGGGATGATGGGGATCGTCCATCGCGTTCAGCCGGATGCGGGTGCCGGGGGGATACTGTTCCCTGATAAAATTCACCATTTTTCTGTCCATCATCGTTTCCTCCATGTTTTGCTCTCTGTCGTAAAACTCCAGCTGGTAGATCACGCCGCGATCTTGCTTTCGGGAATCCTTCACTCTGACCGTCGTACCATCAAAGATGTAATTGCCGGCTTTCCCAAAATCGGTGTAGAAGCCCTTGCCGTGGTTGCAGGTGGAGAAGGGATGCTCCGCCTGATCCTTGATCTTGGAATAGAAGCCCACCGTCTGCACCGTGGTCACCACACGGGTCAGCCCCACCATATCCGCGTGATTTGCGTGGCTGACGGTCTTAAATTCCACACCGGGTCGGATGAACCGCTTCAGCTCGGCAAGGCTTTTGAAAGCGACCGGCTCTCGCTGCTTTTTTGAAGCGTCCATTACATTCCTCCGAAGGTCATGCCCTGTTCGGGTCGAGGCTCGTGATCCTCCTGCCGGCAAGGGTCTTCCTCGCCGTAGAAGTCGAAGATCATGTCATCCACCTGCTTGCGGACGCTGGGATCGTCGGTCAGCACCTCATAACGGAAGCCTGTGGTCGGCCGGTACGGAAGTTCATCACGGATGCATTTGAGAAAGGCTTCGGCATCGGTAAACTCCTGTGCATCGCCGTTGGCATAAGTAACGCGGCCCGCCAGCGGCTTGTCCCGCGCCATGTTCTGCCGCTGGACATCCAGATCATAGGCCGTACAGTAGCAGTTATAATCTCCAGGGGACGGGTTACAGCGCAGGCAGTAGCGATAATGCTCCGTTTCCACGACGTAGCCGTAGTTCTGTACATAGCCGCCGTCGATTTTGCCGCCGTGATCATAACAGAAGCGCTCCATAGCGAAGCGGTTTTTCAGTACACTCTCCCGCAGCGTGTCCACGACCTCCTGCAGCTCCAGCTTGAATGCGGGGCTATTCAGCTCCTCCGGGCCACGGGGCCACCATGTATGCCAGAACTCGTTGCCGCTGCGCCCGAAATCCATGCGGACATGGCCAACGGTACCCAGCCGTTTATCTTCTTCGGGGTGCGGGGTATAAAATAAGCCCGCCTCCTCCGGGCGGGCAGGACGGATATGAAATTTCATGTTCTCTGCGGGACAGGGGAGCTGATGTGCTTCGCAGAACTCACGGAGCGTCATGTTGCCTTCATCGAGAAAACCGAGCTCATCCCGCACATCCAGCCGCCCAGACTTAGGCATCGCCAGCTTTTCCGGCATCAGCACCGAGCCTGCGTGGTTGACCACAACATTTTCTTCCATGTAACACAGCTCGCCGGGATCATCGTCAGAGCCGCGCATGTCATAGCAGTACCAGCCCTTCGGCACGGTATCACGGGCGATGCGCCCGTTGGTGAACAGCGCAGGCTTATCAAATACTTCAATGTGTTGAAATTCCTCTGTTCTTGCGTTTACAGCCATTTGGGTTTCCTTCCTTTCCTATTTTAGTAACGGCAAACATACTACACATCTGCCGCAAAGTCTACCGAAACATTTGCTGCCCCTGCGTCTGCTCCGGAAAGGGCGGGTCCAAGCGGCGCAGCAGGCCGAACTCTGTTTTTGTCACACAGTCATTTTCCATGCAATCCTGACCGTATTTCTCAAAATCCATGTAGCCCTCCAGCTCATAGATGGCCTCATCATCCAGCCCCAGCGTTTCCTGCAATCGCTGCTGACCGTAACCGTAGGCATCCTCCGTGATGCGCTGATAGTTGTCCAGATTTCGCAGGAGCTCACAGGCTCCGCGCAGCGTATCCGGCCGTTCAGCCTCCAGCACGGCGGCGTAGGTCAGGAGCGCACCGTCCTGTTGCCAGATGTCCTCCAAGGCTTCGGCAAAATCGTTGTAATCCTCCACGGCAGGGCAATCCGTATCACGAATCAGCTCACCGATGTAAGGCACCTTGAAGTGAATATCACAGAGCATGGCATCTGCGAAAACATCGATATCAAGATAGTTTTTCGCCGCATCGAGGTATTCCTCGTCAGCGGGGAGGATGAGGGTGTAGTCGGGCTTTCCCTCGACACGCAGCGTCATGCGGAGCATTTCATCCCTGCTCTCATCCCGCCAAGGCTCTGCCTGCGAAAGATAGCTGCGGTCGATCCCCATATCCGGTGTCAGCAAGCTGCGGGCGTTGGGGACAAAGGCACTGTACCGGGCATAGTTGTACCCCTGCGGGTCAACGAGGAAACCGTCCTTTCCCTCCGCATCGAGGATAAGCAGACAGTGTCTGGCGTCATCATCGTGCCGGATGGCATTTTTGTTCTCTGCGATGAAATCATAGTCAGCAAGCAGTGCGCGGCTAAACTGCTTGAACCGCTGGGCGGGTAACTCGATTACCTTATCTACACTGCATGCTTCGCCTTCATACTCGGACTGTTTCCGCCTGAGTTCTGCTTGAATAATCACATCATCCCTCCCATCTCCATGTGACTGCTCTGGCTTCCGTTCATCACTTCCTCCATGCTGATATAGCCCTTATAGGCGATGTAACCCCGGTCGGTGAACATTCCGTCCTCCTCATTCATGCGCTCCGTGCCGTACTTCTCATAGTCATAAAAAGCGTCGAGATTTTCGTCATACTCAAAGCGGCCGGACTGCTGGATCATGTATTTGCCGTACTCCTCCGGTGTGCTGGCACTGGGGGCAAAATCAAACAGGTCGAGATTTTCTGCCAAATGTTTTGCCTGTTCCGTGGTATGTGGTCTTGCCATAACAGCTGCCGCAGCATATTTCCTGATACTCATGTCGGAAAACTCATCCAGTGCCTGCACCAGTGCATTGAGTTCACTGATGTCAACATGGTCCAAGTCCAGCAGGTCAAAGACTTCGTGTGGGAGCCAGCTATCCTCCAAGCTCAGACGAATCTCCGATGGATCTGTGATGCCCCCGCGAAGGAGGGCGCGGTCGATCTCCTCCTGCACCATGGGAAGGAACAGCCATGTGATATGCTCCGTGTCCTCCGGTTCGGACTTAGCGGTCACCGCAACGGTGATGGCATTCGGCTCATAGTAATAGCAGGGGAAGAACCGGCCATCGTAGACCTGTTCCAGCTTCATGCCGTTGTCGTAGACCACGCCGTAGGGGGTGATCGTGCCGCTGCCGCTTTCAATGAGCTGCCGCGCGGTTCCCTTGCCGTCCAGCGCGTTCAGTTCATCCACACTTGCGCTGCCGCCGTGCAGATTCATGTAGTGGTTCCGGCCGATGGCGGCGAGGTCGGAAAAGTCGGTGATGACCGTGGCCTGCTGGCAGCAGAAGGTCAGGTTGATGAGATCCTTCAGCTCGAACAGCTCCAGCTTGTGCGCCATCGCCTGAAACTGCGCAGCCTCGCCGGTGTCGAAGCTGTCCAGCCGTTTGGCGAGGTAGTTCAGCTCCTCCACATTGACTGTAAGCATTTCCGTGCGCTTGAGGACGGTGTAGAAGCTGTCGATCCTCTCCACCTTGCAGTCGGCTTTGACCGCATCGCCGATCTCCAACGCCTCCAGCAGCTCCACGCAGTGCGCGTACTGGTCGCGGGGGATGGGGAACGGGATGGTCGCCACGCCGTATTCTGGGTGATTGGGGTTACCGAGAACCGCTCGAATCATCATGTTATCTCCTCCGTTTTTCTTTCCAGATTTAAGACCACCTCGCCATACCTGCACAGCAGGAGTGCTCCGAGGATGAGCCGGAAGGCCCTGTCACTGACCAGCTCTGAAAAAGCCAGGTCTTCTATGACGATGTTGTCACCGCCAACGGAAAGGGTCTTCGCCGCCTGATAAATGCTGTACAGCTCCGGGTGAATACCGGAGAGGCGAATGGCGGGGAAGTCGAAGCCGCTGCTGTCGAAATGCCATAGGACTCTTTGCCAAAGCCCCTCATCGGCGGTAAGCAGAAACAGCGCAGCCGCGTTGCGCTCGGACATACCATAGCAGCGGTTTTTCCAATGCGTCCATCGCTCTCTGTGGGCGTCACCGAGGAAGAAGCGAAAGGGCTGCCTGTTCAGCTCATCTCGCAGCCGTCTTTGCAGCGGGCGGAACATCCTCCCACCGAAGCACTCCCGCGCCAGAGTGTTCAGCTCCACCACGCCGGCCTCGATGCGCTCCTCCAGACAGACGCATTCATTCAGGTGGCAGGGGTGTCCGCTGTCGTATCTCGTGCAGTCTTTGCAGCGCACATCATCCGCACTGTAGCGAAAGCTACTGCGGATGCGTCCGCTTCTGCGAGGCTGATGACGGGGTGGCGTCATCATCTGCACCTCTGCGGCGAACAGGGGTGTGAACTTCATAAAGTATCGCGTCAAGCAAATCAAACTCCTTTTTTGAAAATAAAAAAGGGCCGGAGTCTTATTGCTAAAACTCCGGCCCATGCCATACTGCTATTACATTGTCTGCTCCTGCGAGGCTCGTTCCTGTGCGTCCTCCTGCTGACGGACGCGCTCGTCCAGATCCGGCACGCATATCTCAATCTGTTGCTGGACGCTGTGGATCAGCTCCACCTGCTTATCCGTAAGCTCAAAGAAGTCCTCATTCACAGAGTCGGTGCAGCATCGGTAAATCTCAGTCAGCTGCTCCGGGCTGAAAAGCTGCTCCTTTTGGATAAGCCCAGAGCGTGTGGCGAAATCCTGCTTGGCGGCATCGTAGTTCTCCATGAAGTAGTGTCCGTGTACCACGCCTGTCCGGTCATAGTCCCAATCCCATGTGACGAATTGAACGCCGTATTTGCTCGGAGAACCTGCCAGCACCGTGCCGCCAAAGTCAGCGAGGATGCGGTAGTCGCCATCCAGTCCGCTGGCTTTGAGCTGCGAGGCGGCTTCCATAGCGGTCATATACTCCAGCGTCTTCGCGGCGATGTCCTCGACGCGATATAGGGCATCCTCTGCTTGGGGCGTGTCCGCATCCTCTCGCCGATAGAACACGCTGCCCTTGCCGGTGATGCGGCAGAGGGGTGCGCCGTTCCAAAGGACAGGCAACTGCTCTCCCTCCAACGGCAGGGTTTCAAAGCCTGCACGGTGCAGGGGATTACGGACTTCTTCAAGGTAGCGAAGCTGACGATTTGCGTTTTGGGTGTCCATGTGAGAGATCCTCCTGTTATAAAAAAATGAGGCCGGAGAGGTCTTCTCCGGCCTGCCGTTTCAGACGCTGCAGCCAGAGCCCTTTTAGAAATTGAAAAAGGGCGCCGCTTTTTTCGGCCCGTCAAAGCCGACAAAACGACGCCCAAATATTTGTGATTCTTTTTCTGCGATGATGCCGCTTTTTTCGAGAGAAAAGTCCTCTCTAAAAGGGCGCTGGAGGTTGGAAACTGTCCAAGGCATGAGGTCCTCCGGTTCAAATCCGGTCAGTTGCTCCGAGACCTCCATAAAAATCTATGGTTCAAAAGAAGAAATCCGGGCTCGAAAAAGCCCGGAAACGGTTGATGCGCCTGGCTTTGCGCCAGACGCATCTATACCGGTAATTCTTTATGGTCCGAGTGTCGAGATTCGAACTCGAGGCCTCTTGAACCCCATTCAAGCGCGATACCAAACTTCGCCACACCCGGATATGCCGCATATCTCAGCGACAGCTTGGTTATAATAGCACAGTTTCTTTCGCTTTGCAACCCCTAATTTCAAATTTTTTCAAAATTCCTGTGTTTCTTTTTGTTGACAAAGACCGCGCCGCGTGGTAATATATTACTCGCATCTGGTCTGGCGCCGGAGCTGCTTTTGCATACGGAGAGATGGCTGAGTGGTCGAAAGCACCGGTCTTGAAAACCGGCGATGTGAAAGCATCCGTGGGTTCGAATCCCACTCTCTCCGCCAGTACAATTACATCTGCGG
>ENA-OYXZ01000022-OYXZ01000022.1-human-gut-metagenome-genome-assembly--contig:-NODE-22-length-61342-cov-9.492421_pt1 | contig 61342 bp, 56 predicted proteins | sample MGYA00243975_ERZ653432 | MGnify/ENA primary metagenome ERZ653432 (study PRJEB26926, sample SAMN06164954) | human gut metagenome | biome: ENVO:00009003; feature: ENVO:2100002; material: ENVO:00002003...
CTACACTTATGCGATCGTCGGCAGCGTCAGATGTGTATAAGAGACAGGGGTTCAGCAGCCCCTGCTCGCCCAGCACATAGAAAAGACGGGTCAGGCCGATGGAGATGCCCACGCCGGGCAGCTGCCGGTCGGTGTAGTACTCCGCCAGATTGTCGTACCGGCCGCCGGAGCAGACGGAGCCGATCTCCGGGTGATCCAGCAGCGTCGTCTCGTACACCGTGCCGGTGTAGTAGTCCAGGCCCCGGGCGATGGTCAGATCCACGGCGAAGTTCTCCGCCGGAACGCCGAAGGCGGACAGGTATTTCACCACGGTGTTCAGCTGGTCAAGACCCTCGTCGAACACCTCGTTACGTCCCCGGTAGGATTCCAGCGCGGCCAGCACCTGCTCGTTGCCGCCGGCGATGGCGATGAACTTCAGGATCTCGTCGGCGCTCTCGGCAGACACGCCGCACTCGTCCACCAGCAGCGTCCGCACCTTCTCGGCGCCGATCTTGTCCAGCTTGTCCACAGTGCGCATGATGTCGCCGGACTGCTCCGTCAGACCCAGCATGGCGTAAAAGCCGTTGAGGATCTTCCGGTTGTTGACGCGGATCTGGAACCGCTTCAGACCCAGCGAGGTGAAGGTCTGGTAGATGATGGCGGGGATCTCCGCCTCGTTGGTGATATCCAGCTTGCCGTCGCCAATGATGTCGATGTCCGCCTGATAGAACTCCCGGAAGCGGCCGCGCTGGGCGCGCTCGCCGCGGTAGACCTTGCCGATCTGGTAGCGGCGGAAGGGGAAGGACAGGTCGTTGTAGTGCAGCGCCACATACTTGGCCAGCGGCACCGTCAGGTCAAAGCGCAGCGCCAGATCGGCGTCGCCCTTCTGGAAGCGGTAGATCTGCTTCTCCGTCTCGCCGCCGCCCTTGGCCAGCAGCACCTCGCTGGCCTCGATCACCGGGGTATCCAGCGGCGTGAAGCCGTACAGACTGTACGTCCGGCGGAGTATATCCATCATCCGCTCCATCTGCTGCTGCGGCTGGGGCAGCAGCTCCATAAAGCCCGACAGGGTCCGGGGTGTCATTTTAGCCATTTTCTGTCTCTCCTTTGTCCTCGTTATGTTCCGTTTCGTCGGCATGGCCGTCCTCGATGGCGGCCGCGCCGCCCTCCAGCGTGTGGGACGCTGCTTCCCGTGCGGCCTCGGCCTCCGCCTCGTGCTTCAGCTCCCACGCCACCTCCCGGTAGATGCCGTCCAGCTCCGTACCCTTCTTCTGACCGGCCTTGCCGAGGGCGATGGCGGCCACGATGCCCAGCACCAGCCACGCATACCACAGCTTGGGCAGCGCCAGCCCCAGCACGCAGGCGGGCAGAACGCCCAGCCACACGCCGATCTCGGTGTAATGCCCCCGCACGGCGTGGTAGACGCCCTTCTTTTTCCGGATGGAGGCGGTCTTTTTCAGCTGTGCCAGACACAGACCCAGCCGCAGCAGGGCCAGCGCCGTCAGGGGGATGAAGAAGTCATAGGTGTGGGTTTGGATAAGCTCGATCACTTTTTGCATACGGTTCTCCTTTTTCGGCATCACGGCGTGTAGGGATATCAAAAAACGCTCCCGTCCCCTTGCGTTGGGACGAGAGCGTTGAAACACTTCGTGGTGCCACCCAATTTCAGCCGTCGTGCGGCCCTTTCTGCTCCTGTTACGGGGAGCGCGCCGTGGATGTTTCCATCCCCGCTCGTCTGCTGTCTTGGCCCGTTCTGCCGCAGTGCGCTCTCAGCCGGCGGCGCACCTCTCTGCTGGCGGCGTTGTGCGGGTTACTCCTGCAAATTCAACGCGGTTACCCTTTATAATAGGCGATTCTCCGCCGGTTGTCAAGGCGGTCTTTACGCGGTAAAGGGCTTGCTCTTGGGATTGACGATGTCGCGCCAGTCCAGATAGCCCTGATCCAGACCCAGCACCAGCATTTCGGCAGTGGCAAGGTTGCTGGCAAAGGGAATATTGTTCTTGTCACACAGCCGGGAGATATAGGTGATATCCTCATCGACAGTCTTCTGGTTGGGGTCGCTGAAGCACAGAACCATATCGATCTCGTTGTAGGCGATGCGGGCCGCGATCTGCTGGCCGCCGCCGTGGGAGAAGGAGAGGAAACGATGGATGGTCAGACCGGTGGCGTCCGCGATCTGTTGGCCGGTGCGAGCTGTGGCGCACAGGGTATGCTTGGCTAAAATGCCGCAGTAGGCGGTGCAGAACTGGACCATCAGCTCTTTTTTGTTGTCGTGCGCCATCAAAGCGATATTCATAGGGGGGCGCTCCTTTCTCTGTTATATCTTCATCAGGGGCGTCTTGCGGCCCATGATGCGTTTGGCGATGTTTTCGTAGGCGCGGGCGGCGTAGTAGTTGCGTTCCCGCAGCACCAGCCCGCGATTGAGGCAGTAGGGGACGTCCTCGTCCTCCGGGACAACGCCCAGCAGGGGCAGTCCGGCGGTGTCGATGGCGTCGTCGATGGTGGTGTGCAGCGTCCGCAGCGTTTTGCGGGAGACGCGGCCCACCACCAGATGCACCGCGTTGGCGGGGAAGGAGGACAGCTCCATAGCGGTGCGCTGGGCGTCCCGCATGGCGGAGATGTCGGTGGTGGTGACCACGATGACCTGATCGGCCATACAGGCGGCCATCTTGAAGCCCTGTCCCAGTCCGGCGGGGGCGTCCATCAGGCACCAGTCATACCGTTCCCGTATCTCCTTGGCCAGCGCCGCCAGCTGCCGCACCGTCAGAGGCAGAGGCTTGTCCGCCATAGGCGCGGTCAGCAGATCCAGCGTGGGGTACTGCCGGTGGGTCACCACGGCCTGCTCCAGCGTGCAGCGCTGGGCCAGCACGTCGGAGAAGTCCATCAGCGCCTGATCGCTGAGTCCCAGCGCCAGATCCAGATTCCGCAGGGTGATGTCGCAGTCCATGCACAGGACTCGCTGCCCCAGCGACGCCAGCGCCAGCCCGGTGTTGGCGGTGAAGGATGTTTTGCCGGTGCCGCCCTTGCCGGAGACAACGGCGATGATCTTACCCATGTGACCCTCCTTTCCGGGTGATGCCGCTATTTCAGCGGCGCTTTTTTGATGCGGGCAAAGCTGCGGGGATAGATGGCGGGGGTGTCCTTGACCTTTTCGATGACCACCAGACGGTGGCGCACCTGCGTCTCCGGCACGGTGTAGTCCCGGATGTCCGCGATGCGGCCGCCCAGCTGTCCGATGGCGCCCCGTGCGCCTTGTATCTCCTGGTCGGAGGATACGGATTTCATGGCCAGGAACTGCCCGCCCACTTTGACCAGCGGCAGTGCCAGCTCGCACAGCACATTGAGGTTGGCGACGGCGCGGGACATGGCCACGTCGTACTGCTGGCGGTGATCGGCGGCAAATTCCTCGGCGCGGGCGTGGACGCAGTCCACCCGCTCCAGCGACAGGGACGCGCAGACCTCCCGGAGGAAGTCGACGCGCTTGCCCAGACTGTCCAGCAGCGTCAGGTCGAAGTCCGGCTCCATGATCCGCAGCACCATGCCTGGGAAGCCTGCGCCGGTGCCGACATCGATGGCGCTCTTGCCCCGCAGGTCCGCCATGGTCAACAGGGCGGCGCAGTCCAGCAGATGCAGCGTGGCCACCTCCTGCGGCGCGGTGATGGCGGTCAGGTTCATCACCTTGTTTTTCTCCAGCAGCAGGGAGGTGTAGGCCTCCAGCTGCGGCACGGCGTGGTCGCTGAGGCCCAGCTGCGCCAGACCCTTTACCAGTATGTCCCTCATTTCTGCTGTTCCTTCAGCAGATCGCGGATCTCGGTGAGCAGCTCCTCAGTGGTGGGAGCCTCCGGCTCCTCCGGTTCAGGCTCCTCGTCCCTCTTGCCCAGCGCGTGGAGCTTGTTGATGGCCTTGACTACCAGGAAGATGACGAACGCCACCAGAATAAAGTCGAGGATGGTGGACAGGAACGTACCCAGCCCCAGCGTCACCGCGGCGGTGACCACCTCGCCGGCCTCGTCCAGCACCTCCGGCTTTAGCACGATGTTCAGCTGACCCAGATCGATGCCGCCGATGAGCAGCCCGATCAGGGGCATGAACACGTCGTTGACCAGCGACGTGGTGATCTTGCCGAAGGCGGCGCCGATGACCACGCCGACGGCCATGTCCATCACGTTGCCGCGCATGGCAAACTCTTTGAATTCGTTGAAAAACTTCTTCATGGGGTGAAACTCCTATACTAAGAGTATAAAAATGCGGAAATATTACGACGGATTATCGAAAACCCCTCAGTGAAGGGGAACCAGACGCTCCTTGCCGCCCATGTAGGGCCGCAGCACCTCGGGAACCAGCACAGAGCCGTCGGCCTGCAAATTGTTCTCCAGGAAGGCGATGAGCATACGGGGCGGCGCCACCACAGTGTTGTTCAGCGTGTGGCAAAGCTGCATCTTGCCGTCGGCATCCTTGTAGCGGATCTTCAGGCGGCGGGCCTGCGCGTCGCCCAGATTGGAGCAGGAGCAGACCTCGAAATACTTCTGCTGCCGGGGAGACCATGCCTCGATGTCGCAGGACTTGCACTTCAGGTCGGCCAGATCGCCGGAGCAGCACTCCAGCTGCCGCACGGGGATATCCAGCGAACGGAACAGCTCCACGCTGTACTGCCACATCTGCTCGTACCACTTCTTGGAGTCCTCGGGCTTGCAGACCACGATCATCTCCTGCTTCTCAAACTGGTGGATGCGGTAGACGCCGCGCTCCTCAATGCCGTGGGCACCCTTCTCCTTGCGGAAGCAGGGGGAGTAGGAGGTCAGGGTCTGGGGCAGCTTGTCCTCGGGGATGATCTGGTCGATGAACTTGCCGATCATGGAGTGCTCGCTGGTGCCGATGAGGTAGAGATCCTCACCCTCGATCTTGTACATCATGGCGTCCATGTCCGTCTGGCTCATGACGCCCTCCACCACATTGCCGTGGATCATAAACGGCGGGATGCAGTAGGTGAAACCCTTGCCGATCATAAAGTCGCGGCCGTAGGCCAGCACGGCCTCGTGGAGCCGGGCGATGTCGCCCAGCAGGTAGTAGAAGCCGCTGCCGGAGACGCGGCCTGCGGCGTCCATGTCGATGCCGTCGAATCGCTCCATAATGTCGGTGTGGTAGGGAACCTCGAAGTCCGGCGTCTTCGGCTCGCCGAAGCGCTGTACCTCCACGTTGCAGCTGTCGTCCGGGCCGATAGGCACGGAGGGGTCGATCATCTGGGGGATGACCAGCATGATCTTGTTCAGTGCGGCCTCCGCCTGCTCCTTCTTGGTCTCCAGCTGTGCCATCCGCTCGGCATCGGCCTTGACGGCGGCGTTGTTGGCGTCGATCTCCGCCTGAATGGCGGCCTTCTCCGCCTCGTCGGTGCATTTTTTCAGCTTACCGAACAGAGGACCGTTGGCCTTGGACAGCTTGTTGCGCTCGGCCTTCAGCGCCTCGCCGTCGGCAATAGCCTGACGGCGCTCGGCGTCCAGTGCGATGGCCTCGTCCACCAGCGGCAGCTTGGCGTTCTGGAACTTCTTGCGGATGTTTTCCTTGACGGCTTCCGGATTCTCCCGGACAAATTTGATATCAAGCATACTTCTTACCTCTTGTCATTGTTTCACGTGAAACATTGTTATTTCTTTTTGATGGCGTGGAGCGCGTCCAGCAGATCGTTGAGATCGTCGGTGCCGTAGTATTCCAACTCGATGCGGCCCTTCTTGCGGCCGGTGACGATGCGGCAGCCTCGGCCCAGCCGCTCGCCCAACTCCTTGGCGGCCTCCTCGGCGTAGTTGACGGTCAGCGGGTCCTTGGCCGGCTTTTCCGGCGTCTCGGCCAGCAGCTTCTTGGCCAGCAGCTCTGTCTGCCGCACGGACAAATCACTTTTCAGCACAGCGGCGGCGGCCGTCTCCTGCTGCTTGGCGGGGAGGGGGAGCAGCGCCCGGGCGTGACCGCCGGACAACCGACCATCCTCCACCATGGCGCGCACCGGCTCGCACAGGTGCAGCAGTCGCATGGCGTTGGCCACAGCGGGGCGGGACTTGCCGACGCGCTTGGCGGTCTCCTCCTGCGTCATGCCGTATTGCTCCATCAAAACCTTGTATCCCTCGGCCTCCTCGATGGGGTTCAGATCCTCTCGCTGGAGGTTCTCGATCATGGCCAGCTCCATAGCCTTGCGGTCGTCGGCCTCGATGACCACGGCGGGTACCTGCGTCAGACCGGCCATGCGGGCGGCCCGCCAGCGCCGCTCACCGGCGATGATCTGATAGTACCCCGATTGCAGCTTTCGCACGGTCAGGGGCTGGATAATGCCGTGCTGCCGGATGGAATCCGCCAGATCAGCCAGCGCGTCGGGGTCGAACAGCTTGCGGGGCTGTGCGGCGCAGGATTCCACCTGACTGATGGGCAGCAGCAGGCTGTTCTTCTCCTCGTGGAGATCCATCATGTCGTCGCCCATCAGAGCGCCGAGGCCCTTGCCTAAACCCTTGGAATTACCTGCCATAGTGCATCTCCTTTCAGGTGTTTCGCTTCAAAAATTCATCTGCCAGCGCGATATAGGCATCCGCACCCCGGCAGTTCCGGTCGTAGGCGGTGATCGGCCGCCCGTGGCTGGGCGCCTCGCTGAGCCGGACGTTTCGGGGGATCACGGTGCTGTACACCTTGCTGCCGAAAAAGCGCTTGACCTCCTGCGCCACCTGAATGGACAGGTTGGTGCGCCCGTCGAACATGGTCAGCAGCACGCCCTCGATATCCAGTGAGGGGTTCATGCTCCGCCGCACGATGCGCACGGTGTTCATCAGGTCGCTGAGCCCCTCCAGCGCGTAGTACTCACCCTGCACCGGTACCAGAAGGCTGTTGGCGGCGCACAGCGCGTTCAGCGTCAGCAGCTCCAGAGAGGGGGGACAGTCGATGAAAATGTAGTCGTAGTTTGCCGCCACCTGCCGCAGCGCGGCCTTCAGCAGGAACTGACGGTTCTCCATCTCGATCATCTCCACGCCGGCGCCTGCCAGCGCCTTGCTGCTGGGCAGCACGTCGCCGTAGGGGGTGGAGACGATGGCTTTTTCGGTTTCCGTGCCGTTGATCAGCACGTCATATACGCCGTTGGACACGGACTTGTCCACGCCCATGCCGCTGGTGGCGTTGGCCTGCGGGTCAAAGTCGCACAGCAGCACCCGCTTACCCTTGGCTTTGACGGCGGCGGCCAGATTGACGCAGGTGGTGGTTTTTCCCACGCCGCCCTTTTGGTTGACGATGGCAATGATCTTGGACACGGCAAACTCCTCTTTCTGTATCGTACTGTATCTTAGTTAGTATATACCAAACGCGCAGGTAGTTTCAATAGAAAATTTGCAAAATGCGAAAGATGTTTCACGTGAAACATCGAAAAAACAACTTCCCCGCCTATGTTTCACGTGAAACATAGGCGGGGAAGGGGCCGTTTACAGCAAGATCACGCCGTCCAGCGGCGGCAGAGTCAGATGGAGCTTTCCGTCCTGCACCAGAAACTGCTGGCCGGTGACGCCGTCGCGGCATAGGGGGCTGTCCCATTCCAGCGTCAGGGGCAGCGTCGCGTCCCCGGCGTTCAGCGCCGTAACGGTGCGCTCGTCGCCGCAGCGGCGCTCGATGACCAGCCCGCCGCCCTGCGCGTACAGGTAGCGGATCTCGCCCCGCCGCAGGGAGGGGCGCGTCTGGCGCAGCTTGCCCACCTGCCGGAAGAACGCCAGCAGTGACGCATCCTCCTGCCCCCACGGGTAGGTGCCGCGGTTCAGCGGGTCCTCAAAGCCCTGCATCCCGGCCTCGTCGCCGTAGTACAGGGTGGGGGAGCCGGGGAAGCTGTACAGCAGCATTCCCGCCAGCCGCAGCCGCCGCTGACCCCGCGCCAGCTCGGCGGGGGAGAGGCGGTACGCCGCCCGCTCCGGCTTGTCGGCAGGTATGTCCTCCGCGCCCAGCAGCGTCAGGATACGGGCGGTGTCGTGGGTGCCGAGGAAGTTCATGGCGCCGTAGAACGCGGCGGGGGGATAGTTCTCCCGGATGGTCTCCATGCCGCGGCGGAAGTCGGCGGCGTCCCCGCCGCCCAGCCACGCCAGCAGCGCCGTCCGGAAGGGGTAGTTCATCAGGCCGTGGGTCTCCTGCCCCAGCAGATAGCGGCGGCGGCGGGAGTAGGCGATCTTATTGCTGCCGTCCTCCCATACCTCACCCAAGAGGTATCCGTCCGGCTTCTCCTGTGTGATGGCAGTGCGGATGGCGGCGATGAAGTCGTCGGGCAGCTCGTCCGCCACGTCCAGACGCCAGCCGTCAGCGCCGCAGCGCAGCCAGCGCCGTACCACGGAATCCTCGTCGGAGATGATGAACCGCCGGTAGTCCGGTGCGTCCTCGTTTACCGCCGGCAGGGTGTGGATGCCCCACCATGCATCGTATTCTGTGGGCCACGGATGGAAGCTGTACCACGGGAAGTAGGGGGAGTCCTTGCTCTGCGCCGCCCCCGGCTCCGGGTAAAAGCCGTCGGCGTTGAAATACCGGCTGTTGGAGCCGGTATGGTTGAATACGCCGTCCAGAATGATGCGGATGCCCCGGTCGTGCGCCTCGCGGCATAGGGTGCGGAAGTCCTCCTCCGTACCCAGCATGGGGTCAATGGCCAGATAATCCGCCGTGTTGTAGCGGTGGTTGCTGCCGGCCTCGAAAATGGGGTTCAGGTAGATGGTGCTGACGGACAGGCTCTGGAGGTAGTCCAGCTTCTCCGTAATACCGGCCAGCGAGCCGCCGAAGAAGTCCCGGTTGGTGATCTGGCCATTTTCCTCCGGCAGGAACACCGGCTGATCGTCCCAGCACGGGTGTACCCACCGGTGTCCCACCATCCCCTCCGTCTCCGGCACAGAGATGCGGCGAAAACGATCTGGAAATATCTGGTATGTCACGCCCTCGCCGAACCACGCGGGGGTGGGGGTGTCCTCGTAGACCGTCAGCTGCCAGCGGGTCAGGGCGTCCTGTCCACACCAGCCGTTTTTGCCGAGGCAGACGGTGCTGCCGTCGTCACGGGTGAAGCGGAAGCCGTACCAGCACAGCTCCGGCTCCGCCGGGGCGGTGTAGACCCCGGAAAAGCCGCCCTCTGCCGGGGGCAGGGGGGCGGCCTCGTCCATGCCGGAGAACTCCCGGCGCACCAAAAGCTCGCAGGCGTAATATGTCTCGTCACGCAGGGTGAAGGTCACAGTCGTGCCGCAGGGCACGGCGCCAAAGGGGGTCTTGCAGGAACTGTCCTGCGGGTCAAAAACAGGGAGCATAGATAAGGTCCTCTCACTTCAAAAGGGTATTTTCGCCCACCGCGGCGCTGCCGTCCTGACTGCGGCTGAACCAGGAGTTGATGATCTCCACGGCGGTGGTGGCAAGTGCCGCGCCGCTGCCGCCCTTCTCGATCACGATGGCCACGGCGATCTCCGGATTCTCGTAGGGTGCGTAGGCCACGAATACGCCGTTGGCGATGTCGGTGCCAACCTGCGCCGAGCCGGTCTTTGCGCCGGCGGATACCACGCAGTCCTGAAAGGCAAATGCCACGCTGCCGGAGACGGTCAGATCGTGCATACCCTTCGTCACGGCATCAACCGTAGAATCGGACATTTCGACAACGTTGAGCGGTTCTTCGTTGTAGACGTACAGCAGACGGGAGTTGTCGTATTCCTTGACATTTTTCAGCAGGTGGGCCTGATAGTGCTCACCACCGCCCACCAGCGTGGCGATGTAGTTGGCGAGCTGCAAGGGGGTGAACAGATTGTAGGACTGGCCGATGGCGGCGGTGATGGTCTGGCCGTCCGTCCACTCCCGGTTGTGGCTGTCTGCCCACTCCGGCGAGGCCAGCACACCGCTGGAATCGCCGATCTCAATGCCGGTGGACGAGCCAAGACCGAACTGGGAGGCGTAGCTGTCCAGCGTGCGGATCCCGGTCAGGCGTCCCACCTCGTAGAAGAAGTAGTTGCAGGACACGGTGATGGCCTGAGACACATTGATGCGCCCGTGGGTAGCGCCGCCCTGCTGATAGACCCAGCACATGGGCTGGGGATGCGTATAATAGGTATAGATGCCGCGGTCCTGAATGATGGAGGAGGGGGTGATGATGCCGCTCTCCAGCGCCGCCACGGCGGTACACATCTTGAAGGTGGAGCCGGGGGCGTACACACCCTGCGTGGCGCGGTTGAACATGGGCAGACGATCATCCGCCACAAGCGTCTCGTAGTCCTCGTTGAAGGTGGACAGGTCGTAGGAGGGGTAGCTGGCCAGTGCCAGCACCTCGCCGCTGCCCACCGCTACCACGGCGGCAGCGCCGCCGCGCTCGTTGCTGTCCTTGTCGATCATGCCGGAGATGGTGTTGGCCAGCGCCTGCTCCACATCGGCCTGTAGGTCGATGTCCAGCGTCAGCGCCACCGTTCCGCCGGGCTGGGGCTCCCGGGTGTACAGCTCGCCGGTGAGCTTGCCGTTTTCATCGGTGGTGATGAGGCGCTTGCCGTCTCTACCCCGCAGGTACGGCTCAAAGGCCTTCTCCACACCGGCCTTGCCCACCAGATCGTTCATGGAGTAGCCTTTGTCCGCGTAGCCCACATAGCCGGTCTTTTCATCGCTGCTCCACTCCTCCTGCCAGATGGGGCCGATGGTGCCGAGGATATGGGCGGCCAGCGTGGTGTTATAGACGCGGGCGGAGGCGGTGTGGATGCTGACGCCCTCGTACCGCCCGTCGGTGATGAGGCTCAGCACCTCCGAGGACACATCCTCGGCAAAGGTATAGCTGCTGCGGCTGTGCAGCTCATACCGCACGCCCGCCACCAGCCGGGCCTCCGCGTCCGACAGACCCTCGTCGATGTGGTACAGCGTCCGCAGCTCCGCCAGCAGCTCCTGCCCGGTGGCGTTCTCCGACAGCTGGTTCTTCTTCAGAAAGGCGCTGAAGCTCTCCGACCGGCTGCTGACGTAGCGGGAAAAGCTGCCGCTCTGTCCGATGGGCAGCGTATCGTTCCACGCTGTGCCTGTCTCCCGGCACAGCCGGATCAGCCGCAAAATGGCGCTGTTCAGCGCCTCCTCGTCGGAAAAGCCGCTGCGGTCGAACACCAGCGTATAGGCCAGCCGGTTGGATACCAGCACCTTGCCGTTCCGGTCGGTGATGATGCCGCGGGAGGCGGATACCGTTTCACTGGCGGCATTGCTGGAGATGGATTTGGCACGGTTCTCACTGCCGTGCAGCACCTGCGCGTCATACAGCACCGCCAGAAACAGCAGCAGACATACGCCGAAAAGACCCAGCAGGAGCAGGACCCGCCGCTTGGCGGGATGTGGATTCTTTATCATGGGAAACTCCTCATTGTCAGTCGTTCCGCGTCAGCCGGAAGACCTTGCGGAAGGGGAAATGCGCCAGCGGCGTAACCGCCAGTGACAGCAGCAGCTCCTTGCCCAGCAGCGTCAGCGCCGGGCCGATGGAGACGCCGTGCTGGGACGTCAGCAGCATGATCTGCAAGAAGCCGCACAGCAGCAGCCCCACGGCGGAGACGGTCAGCGAGCAGAACAGACCTGCCGCGATGACCTGCCCCGACAGCAGCCGCGCCAGAATCGCCGCGATGAAAAACGTCAGGCAGTAGAAGCACACAAATACGCCGGAGGGGATCAGCAGGTCACAGGCCAGCCCGAAAAACAGGGCGTACAGCAGCGACGGCCCGCTGCGCTCCAGCGTGACGGGGATCAGCGCCAGCGCCGGCAGCAAAAACGGGTGTACGCCGCCTATACGCACATACACCAGCACCATGTTCTGCACCAGCACCAGCAGCAGCGCACACAGGCAGTACAATATCCACTTTCGCACCACAGCGCGTCGCGTCATAGCCGATCCTTTCCCGCGGTCACTCCACCACGTCGAAATCCGTCACGATATACAGATCCGTCAGGGTATCCAGCTCACAGCGGGGCGTCAGCACCGCATAGCGGGCCAGCCCGCCGTCGTCGGTGCGTACCTCCTCCACGGAGCCGATGGGCAGCCCGAAGGGGTAGTAGCCGCCCAGCCCGGAGGTGACCACCAGATCGCCCTTGATGAGGGTGGAGGAGTCCGGTAGGTAGCTGAGCTTCAGCTTGCCCTCCGTCATCAGCGTCAGGTCGCCGGCGGCAATGGCCGTCTCCTCCGTGCGGAACACCATGGCGCCCAGCTGGGAGCCGGTGTCCAGAATGGTGGTCAGGCGGCACCAGTTCAGGCCCACCTCCGTCACCACGCCCACCAGATTGCCGTAGCAATCCACGGCGCAGTCGTTTTCCGCCACACCGTGACGGCTGCCACGGTTCAGCATCAGCGTACTGGACCAGTTGGACACGTCACGCTGGGTGATGCGGGCCGCCTCGAAGGTCAGGTCGTTGCGCTGGGAGCGCAGCTCCAGCAGCTTGCGCAGCCGCTCGTTTTCCTCGGCGGCGGGCGTAGCCGCCCGCAGCTCCTGCCGCAGCTCGGCATTTTCCTGCCGCAGCGCTTCGTTCTCCGCCTGCAAGTCCTCGATGCTGGCAAAGTGGTCGCCGATGCCGTCCACCCATGCCACCACCGCCGCGCCCGCCGACCGGAAGGGGGAGGCGATGACGCCCAGCGCGTTGTGCAGCAGGCTGGTACCGGAGCCCAGCGCCGAGATGATGCACAGCACCACGGCGATGACCGCCGCGCCGCCCAGCAGCCAGATGCCGGTCTTCGTAAAAAATCGTTTCATCCGTCGTTTCCTCTCAACCCAGCAGGGTGATGCCGAAGGCCGCCAGCATACGGCTCAGCAGCAGCACCGGCAGACCCATCACGTTGAAAAAGTCGCCGTCGATGCGCTCCACCAGCAGCGCGCCCTGTCCCTGCACACCGTAGGCGCCCGCCTTGTCCATCGGCTCGCCGCCGGCGATGTAGGCGCGCAGCTCCGTCTCTGACGCGGGGCGAAAAAAGACGTGGGTGGACTGGGCGCGGGTCAGCATCCGCTGTCCCTGCCGCACCGTTACGCCGGTGCAGACGGTGTGGTGTCGTCCCTGCAGGGCCGTCAGCATGGCCAGAGCCTCCGACTCGTCGGCGGGCTTGCCCAGCTTTTTGTCGTCCAGAAACACCATGGTGTCGGCGGTGATGACGATCTCCTCCTGGTCGGAGGGGACTGCCTGCGACTTCTCTCGGGAGATGTAGCATACGATCTCCTCCGGCGTCAGGCCGTCGGGATACCACTCCTCCACCTGCGGCACCCGGATGGTGAAATCGCGGATGCCGATGCGCTGTAACAGCTCCTGCCGCCGGGGGGAGCCGGAGGCCAGTACGATCCTTGCCATACCGCTCACCGCCCTGTGGAGCCGAAGCCGCCTGCACCCCGGTCTGTCTCGTCCAGCTCGCTGACCGGTACCACCGTGGGTCGCACCACCGGCGTCACCATCAGCTGGGCGATGCGGTCGCCGGGCCGGACGGTATAGGGGTTGTCGCCCAGATTCACCAGCCCCACGCCGATCTCGCCGCGGTAGTCGCTGTCGATGACGCCCACGCCGTTGGCGAGACACACGCCCTGCTTGATGCCCAGTCCGCTGCGAGCGAACACCAGCGCCACATAGTCCGCCGAGGGCAGGGCGATGGCGAGACCGGTGGGGATGAGCCGCCGCTCACCGGCGGCCAGCGTCACCGGCTGGTCGATGCAGGCGCACAGATCCATGCACGCCGCTCCTGCCGTGGCAAAGCAGGGCAGGGGGATATCCGTTCCGATTTTGGGGGACAGGGCTTTGATCTTTAACTCCATAAGAACACCTTTTTCTAAAAATATGAAAACTATTTGTAATATACTAGAAGAATTATACGGCAAGTTTACTCGACACCCCGGTAAAACAACCCGCGCGTCATGTCGTCCGGCGTCCAGTCGCCGCCGTCCCTGTACCGCCGCAGCACGGCGGCGCACTGCTCCGGCGTCTCCGTGGTGAACCGCAGCCGCCCGTAGGTCAGGCCGCAGCGGTGCATCTCCGGCTTGTCGGCCAGGAACAGCGTCCTGCTGTTCTGGATCTCGCACCGGCAGCCGTAGCCGCAGGTCACGGGGAATTGCGCGCCGGTACGGTCGGTGAGGACGCTGCCCGCGCCGTGGGTACAGCCCACATTACATCGGGTGACGCAGTTCTCCATCACCATCAGCGGCAGCCGCCCGTAGACGATGGCCTCGCAGGGCAGGTGCTTGTTCAGATCGCGTAGCTGCTGCCAACGCAGCTCAAAGGACGCCGTGGCGCTGGACAGTCCCTGCTCCCGCCAGAACAGGAGGGCGCGGGAGTTGAAGATATTCAGCCCGAAGTCGCCCCGCAGCGTCCGACCCAGTCCCCGCACGATGGGCAGGTGACCCAGATTGCCGACAGCCACCGCCGTCGCCTCCGGGTGCCGCTCCAGAAGCTGCCGCAGCACCGGCTCGTCCGCCGTCCGGAAAATGCGGGGCAGCACGGCGCACAGCTCCGTTTCACCCCAGTCCAGACCGGCGTCCAGCCGCTCCAGCTCCTCGATGGGGACATATACGACGGCGGGCTTCTCCGCCAGCAGCGCTGCCGTGACCTGCTCCGCCTTCAGCACGGAGCAGGTGAAGCCCATGTCCGCGGGGGGCTCCGGCGCATCGGGCAGCGCCGCCGCCTCCAGCACACGCCGGACGTAGGGGTCGCGGCCCTGCCGCAGCTCCTCCTTCTGCCAGGGGCTCATTCGCCGCTGGAACCAGTCCTGCTCCAGCCGCTGCTTCAGCCCCTCCAGCGCGTCCCGCCGCAGGCCGTTGATGGCGCTGGCGGGTACCATCAGGCCGTCGTCCAGCTCCACATGGATGGTGCTTACCTCAAATACAGTGCCGCCGGTTTTGCTGAGCCGCTCCCGCAGCTCCTCGGCGGTCAGGGCGCGGCTGCGGGCCGTCTCCGGCACCGGGCCCTGCGCCCATACGTTGAGCAGACCGTTGTTGCTCTGGCAGGCTGCCGCCAGCGAGACCGGCTTGCCCGCCTGCACACGGATGGACAACGATACCGGTATCTTCCGGTTTTCCCGTCCGTTTTCGTACTGCGCCCGCGCCTCGGCGAACAACTCCTTGGGCTCCGGCGCGTTCTCCGGACGGGTGCCGAACATCTGAGGGCCTTTCTTACCCAGCCAGTACCCGTCGGTAAACCCGCTGCGGGAGAATGCCTGCTCCAGCTGACGGGCTTCCTCCGCCGTAGGACGGCGCTTTTCATCGAGCAGCCGCCGGTAGATGCCGGTGATGACCGCCACATATTCCGGGCGTTTCATGCGGCCCTCCAGCTTGAGGCAGGCCACGCCCATTTTATCCATTTCCACCAGATACGCGGAGAGATTGGCGTCCTTCAGGCTCAGGGGATGCCCGCCCCGGCAGGGACCGTTGACCCCGTAGGGCAGGCGGCACGGCTGGGCGCAGGCGCCCCGGTTGCCGCTGCGCTCGCCCACCACGGCGCTCATCTCGCACTGGCCGGAGTAGCACATACAAAGCGCGCCGTGGATAAAGATCTCGATCTCGGCGGGGCAGCCGGCGCAGATCTCCCGCACCTCGTCCCGGTTCAGCTCTCGGGCCAGCACCACCCGCTCCATGCCCAGTGCGGCGGCCTCGTTGGCGCCGCCCAGCGTGAACAGGCTCATCTGGGTGCTGGCGTGGAGGGGTACGTCCGGCACGATCTCCCGTGCCAGCGTCAGAAGACCCCAGTCCTGCACCAGTATGGCGTCCACACCCATGGCGCAGGCTTTTTTCAGGGCGTCCGCCGCCTGCACCAGCTCCCGGTCGGTGAGCAGGGTGTTCAGCGTCAGAAAGACCCGTACACCCCGTAAATGGCAATAAGAAACCGCCGACGCAAATTCCTCGTCGGTGAAATTTTTGGCGCTGCGCCGCGCATTGAACGCGCCGAAGCCCATATAGACCGCGTCCGCGCCGGTCTGGACGGCGGCGATCAGGGAGTCAAAGCCGCCGGCGGGGGAGAGAAGCTCCATCATCCCTTGCGGCCCTGCTGATTCTGCAGCTTGCGGCGCAGCTCGGCGGCCTCGCTCTTGGCACGGCTGGCCTCGTCCAGATAGGTCTTCAGCTGGCGGCGCAGGTTATCGGCATTCTCCTGGGCCTTGCACAGCTCGTCCGCCAGATTCACGGCGGCCAGCACGGCAGCGTTGTCGCGGCTCATGTGAGCGCCGTCCATCAACTGACGCATCTCACCGTCTACCATGGCGCCTACCTTTTCCATGTAGGCGGCGTCCTCCTCCGCGACCAGCGTGTATTCCATGCCGCAGATGGTCATCGTTACCCGATTCGCCATAGGTCAACCTCCTCTGTATATCCGTAAAAAGTTCACTCTGCTCCTATTGGTAAAGATGCTTATACAGCATCCATTATAGCACAATTTCCCGGTGTGGAAAGTGTATTTTGCCGAAAAGCGGAAATTTGTAAAAATGTGACCGCGCCCGCTTTACGCCGCCGCACTTTTCATGTAGAATAGGGAGACTGATAAAAGAGGGAGGCGTGTGCCGTGAGCGGCTATATCCTGCGTGGCGGACAAGAGAATATGACCCTGCCCGCCTCGGCGGTGGAGAGCCTGCTCAAGCGCGGGGAGGGCGATGCGGCGTTGCTGTATCTGGCGCTCCAGCGGTTTGGCCGCGGCGTCACGCCGGAGGAGCTGGAGAAGGTGCTGCCCACCATGAGCCGCCTGCGGCTGGACGCGGCGGAGGGCGTTTTGCAGGAGCTGGGGCTTTTGCCCCGTCCCCAGCAGCCCCGCCCTGAGCCGGCGGCGGAGCGCCCCGCCTACTCCGCGGAGGATATCGCCGCGCTGCTGACGGACAACGAGGGCTTCCGCCTGCTGATCCCGCAGGCGGAGCAGCAGCTGGGCAAGAAGCTGCGTACCGCCGACCTGCAAATTCTGGCGGGACTGTACGACGATCTGGGATTACCGGCGGATGTGATCTATCTGCTGCTGTGCCACTGTGTGGAGCGCGCCAAGGCCCAGTGGGGCGAGGGTCGCCGCCCTACCATGCGGCAGGTGGAGAAGGAGGGCTACCACTGGGCGCAGCTGGGGCTTTTCGATCAGGTCAGCGCCGCCGCCTACCTGCGGACGTGGAGCCGCCGCCGTCAGAAGATGGGGGCGTATATGCAGGCGCTGCACCTGCCGGAGCGTCCCCCGGTGGAGGCGGAGAGCCGCTACATCGCGGACTGGATGGACATGGGCTTCCCGCCGGAGACGGTGGCCATGGCCTACGAGCGGACGGTATTTTACAAGAAGGACATGAACTGGCGCTATCTCAACGGCATCCTGCGCCGCTGGCACGACAGCGGGTGGCACACCCCCCAGCAAGTGCAGCGGGGCGAGGAGCGCAAGCCGTCTCCCACGCCGCCGGCCGGCGGCGAGCAGGGCGGCGGTGAGCAGAATGCGTGGATGCGCCGGTACATCAAGAGGTGAGGATATGGCATACGACGGCAGGATCATGCAGCGGGCGCTGACCCGCTTTGACGAGGATAAGCAGCGCCGCGCCGCCCAGCTGGAGCAGCGGCGGCGTACCGCCTACGCCCGTGCGCCCCGTCTGGCGGAGATCGAGGCGGAGCTGCGCGGCACCATGGGGCGCATCATCTCCTCCGCGCTGGCGCGGGGGACGGACCCGGTGCCGGCCATCCGGGTGCTGCGGGACGAGAACCTCCAGCTCCAGCGAGAGCGGGCGGAGCTGCTGGCGTCGCTGGGCTACCCGGCGGACTATCTGGAGGAGAAGCCCGCCTGCGACAAGTGCGGCGACACCGGCTATGTCTCCGGCGGCGTGTGCGCGTGTCTGCGGGCGTACTACGCCCGGGAGCAGCTGGCGGAGCTTTCCCGTCTGCTGCCGCTGGGGGAGGACAGCTTCGAGACCTTCAGCTTCGACTGGTACGACAGCGCGGTACAGCCCGCCTTCGGCATCTCCCCCCGGGAGAACATGGAGCGCAACTACGACGTCTGCCGGGACTACGCCTACCAATTCGCCAAGGGCAGCGGCGACCTGCTGCTGTCCGGCGGCACGGGACTGGGGAAAACGTTCCTCTCCGCCTGTATCGCGCGGGTGGTCAGCGAGAACGGCTTTTCCGTGGTGTACGACACCGCCGCCAGCGTGTTCAGCCGGTTTGAGGACGCCAAGTTTCGCCGGGACGACGGCGGCAGCGAGGACGCGGACCGTTGTATGCGGTGCGATTTGCTGATTTTGGACGATCTGGGCACGGAGATGACCACGTCCTTCGTCCAGAGCGCCCTGTATCAGATCGTCAACGGGCGGCTGATGGCGGGACGCTCCACCATCATCAGCACCAATCTGGCGCCGGAGGAGATCGGCAGCCGCTACGGCCGGTCAGTGCTGTCCCGGCTGGAGGGGGAGTACGAGATCCTGCCCTTCTTCGGGGAGGATATCCGCCGTCTGAAGCGGGAGCGGCAATAAGGACGCAAAAAAGACGCCTGCGGGCGTCTTTTTTGCGTCCTTGGCTGTTTTTTGAATTTCCCGACAATTTCTGCCCGATTTCGCAGTTCTCTTGCCGTAGACTGGACAAAAGGAGGGGAGGAGCATGAAGAAGAACCAGAAGGGGGAATTCCTGTCCAGCCGCGTTCGCTATATCCCCATCAACGCGGTGCGTCCCAACCCCCAGCAGCCCCGGCGCAGCTTCGACGAGACGGCGCTGCGGGAGCTGGCGGACAGCATCAGCGCCTACGGGATTTTGCAGCCCCTGACCGTGCGGGACCGGGGCGGCGTCTACGAGCTGGTGGCGGGGGAACGCCGTCTCCGCGCCGCCCGCATCGCCGGATTGCGGGAGGTTCCCTGCCTCATCGCCGAGGTGGGGGAGGAGGACGCGGCGCTGCTGGCGCTGATCGAGAACCTCCAGCGCCGGGATCTGGACTACATGGAGGAGGCGGCGGCCATCGCCCGGCTCATCCGGCGGTACGGCCTGTCCCAGCAGCAGGCGGCGGAGAAGCTGGGAAAGTCCCAGCCCACCATTGCCAACAAGCTGCGTCTTTTGCGGCTGAGCGCGCCGGTGATCGACTGCCTGCGGCAGTACGGCCTGACGGAGCGCCACGCCCGCACCCTGCTGCGGCTCACCGATCCGGAGCAGCAGCTGGCGGCGGCGCAGCACATCGGAAAGCTCGGTCTGAACGTGGCGCAGACCGAGCAGTACATAGACCGGCTCACTGCGGAGAACCGGACAGAGCCGCCTCGGAGAAGACCCACCTATGTCATTAAGGACGTGCGGCTGTTTCTCAACAGCGTGGAGCGGGGCGTCCGGCTGATGCAGTCGGCGGGCGTGGGCGCGGAGGTGGGACGCCGGGACACGGAGGAGGAGATCCTGCTGACCATCCACATCCCCAAGCGCCGGGAGGCCGGTGTTGTTACGAAATCGTAACCCATTTCCAAAATAGCTGTGGTATTATGAGCAAAAATGGGAAAATGCCCGTATACACATTGGAAAAGGAGGGGGACATCGGTGGAAGAAATGAACAATGTGTCCTCTGTTGTGACAGAAGCGGAGGGCGGCGCCCGGCTGGAGACCGCCGCCCCGTCAAAGATGCCCATGACCGGCGGCAAAAAAGCGGCGCTGGTGATCGGCATCCTATTGGGCGTATTGGTGCTGGCGTATCTGGCCGCCTGTGTGGTGGTGCAGACCGTGTACGGCGACACCGCCCTTCCCCGCACGGATGTGCTGGGGGTGGATGTGTCGAAGATGACGGAGCAGGAGATCGTCGCGCTCTGGGAAAAGCAGGGCGCGCAGACCGTCAGGGATACCAAGGTATCTCTGATGGAGAACGATGCGGATATCGGCAACGTGTCGCTGGAGGAGCTGGGCGTCACCGTGACGCCGGAGGCGGCGGCTGTCGCCGCCGGTGCGTCCCAACGGTACGAGAGCTGGGGCGGCGGCGCGCTGGCGTGGCTGCGTGGCGGCTGGGAGTACATCCACAGCTGGTTTGCCCAGACCTCCGCCGTGCCGTCCTTTGATGTGGACAGCGCCGCGCTGGACGCCGCCTGCGAAAAGCTGTCCGCCAACCTGAACTGCACCGTAGTAGACGGCGGCTACCGTCTGGAAAAGGGCGAGGGGCTGTATATCACCAAGCCCGCCGACGGCCGTATGCTGGATGCACCCAAGCTGGAGCGCGACCTGACCGCCATGCTGCAAAGCGGCGCGCTGACGCCGGTGGCCTGCGTCTACGAGGAGAAGAAGGCAGAGACCGTGGACGTGCAGGCGCTCCACGACCAGCTGGCGGGAGAGAAGGTGGAGGCTGTCTGCAACAAGGAGACGGGCAAGCCCACCCAGTCCCACATCGGCGTGACGTTCGATGTGGCGGCGGTGCAGGCGCAGCTGGACGCCGCCCCGGCGGGTACGGAGTTCCTGGCCGAGGCACAGGTGGAGTTCCCCACCGTGTCCACGAAGGAACTGGAGGAAAGTATGTTCCGGGACGTGCTGGGTACCTGCACCACCAAATGCGCCGGGCCGTGGGGGCGTCACCAGAACATCAAGCTGGCGGCGGCCGCCATCAACGGCAGGATCTACAACCCCGGCGAGGAGTTCTGGTACAACTCCACGGTGGGGCAGCGCACGGCGGCCCGCGGCTACCATGAGGCGGGCGTCTACGAGGCGGGGCGCACCACCACCGGTATCGGCGGCGGCATCTGTCAGGTGTCCTCCACCCTGTACTACGCGGTGATGCTCAGCGATCTGCAGATCGTCCTGCGGTACTGCCATATGTTCAACCCCGGCTACCTGCCCATCGGCTGCGATGCCACGGTGAGCTGGGGCGGGCCGGACTTCGCCTTCCGCAACAGCCGGGACTACCCCATCAAGGTCGTCACATCCTACAACGACAACACCAATGAGCTGACCTGCACCATTCTGGGTACCAAGGTGGACGACCACTATGTGGTCATCACCAACGCGGTACTGGCCAGCTACGACTATCAGGTGGTCTATCAGGAATCCCCCGACGTAGCGCCCGGTGACGAGGTCATCGACCAGTACGGACACACCGGCTACTTCGTCCGCACATGGCGGAACATCTACGACGGCAACGACAACCTGCTGTCCAGCCGCGTGGAGGCGGACAGCCACTACGACGTGGGCAACAAGATCATTCTGGTGGCGCCGGGCTACCTGCCGGACACCGGCGAATAACGGGAGAAAAACAGGGGGGCGTATCCCCGGATACGCCCCCACTTTTGTACAGAAAAACGGTCGAAATTTGCGTTTTTCTTAAGACTTTCCGCCGGAGCCCTTAAACCGGCGGCAGACCGATTGCGAACCGGCGGAGAGCGCGTATAATCGACTTACAGACATCTCTTACAGAGAGGAGGCGGACGCTGTGCCCACATTTGTCATTGACAGCGCCGCGCTGTCGCGCAATATGGAGAAGCTGCGGCGTTTTACGTCCGCACAGATCATCGCCGTGGTCAAGGGCAACGGCTACGGACTGGGTCTGGTACCCTATGCCCGCTTCCTGACGGCGCAGGGCGTGGCGCTGCTGGCTGTCTCCACGGTGGAGGAGGCCGCCGCTCTGCGGGGCGCCGGTATCACGGCGGAGGTGCTGATGCTGTCCTCCACCGCGCTGCCGGAGGAGATCGCCGCGCTGCTGACGCGGGACGTGATCCTGACCGTCGGCTCCGCCGACGCGGCTCGCGCCGTGTCTGATGCGGCTGCGGCGCGGGGCGTTACCGCCCGCGTCCATGTGAAGCTGGACACCGGCATGGGACGATACGGCTTTTTACCGCAGGAGACGGCGGAGGCCGCCGCCCTGCTGCAAGCGCTGCCCGCCCTCCGGGTGGAGGGCGTGTTCACACACCTCTCCGACGCCGCCAACGCCAAATGCACCGCCCTGCAATACCGGCGGTTCACCGAGGGTGTCCGCATTTTGCAGGAGGCGGGCGTTAACACGGGGCTGCGCCACGTCTGCGCGTCCACCGCGTTCCTGCGGTATCCGGAGATGCATCTGGACGCGGTGCGCCTTGGCTCGGCGCTGCTGGGACGGCTGTCCGTGCCGGACACGCTGGGGCTGGAGCGCATCGGCTGGCTGGAGGCGCAGGTGACGGAGCTGAAGACGCTGCCCGCCGGCTGGCCGGTGGGTTATACCGGCGCCTATCGCACGCGGCGGGAGACGCGGCTGGCGCTGCTGCCGGTGGGCTACACCAGCGGCGTGGGGGTGACGGAGGAGACCAACGCCCTGCGCCTACGGGATCGGCTGCGGCGGGTGCTGCACGCCGGGCGGAGGCTGCTGCGCGCCGACGGCCTGACCGTACTGGTCAACGGCTGCCGCTGTCCGGTACGGGGCGTGGTAGGCGCCACGGCCATAGAAGCGGATGTGACGGATGTACCCTGCGCCGTGGGCGACACGGTGCGTATCGAGGTGCGGCCCAAGTTCGTGGACAGCGCCGTACCCAGAGAGTACCGATAAAAAAAGAGCAAAAACAGCGCCGGGCTTACGCCCGGCGCTGTTTTGTTGTCATTACCGGCACAGGAAGCTGTACCAGCCCTCGGAGTCGTTCTGCTCGAGAACCATCCAGCCGTCGGCGCGGAGCTTGGCCAGCACCTCCTCCGCCCGGTCGTCGATGATGCCGGAGCAGAGGAACAGGCCACCCTCCTTCAGGAAGGGGCGCACCTTGTCGGAAAGCCCCATGATGACGTCCGCCACGATGTTGGCCACCACCATATCATAGCCGCCGCCGAACTCCGCCTGCAGGGTCTTGTCCGTCAGCACGTCGCCCCACCGCACGGTGTAGCGATCCTTGCCCACGCCGTTGAGGGCGGCATTCTCATAGGCCACGTCCACGCACTTCTCATCGATGTCGCAGGCAAAGGCCTCCTTGGCGCCCAGCACCAGCGCGGCGATGGACAGAATACCGCTGCCGCAGCCCAGGTCGAGGATCTTCTCGCCGCCATGGATGCACTTGTCCAGTGCCTGCAAGCACAGGCGGGTGGTGGCGTGGCTGCCGGTGCCGAAGGTCAGACCGGGGTTCAGCACCAGCTTCACCCGTCCATGATCCCTCTTGGCCTGCTCCCACTGGGGGACTACCAGCAGCCGCTTCCCGATCTCCATGGGCTTGTAGAATTTCTTCCAATTGTTTTCCCAGTCCGCGTCCGCCACATTGTCGATGGTCAGCAGCAGGGGGGCGTAGTCCGGGTGCGCCTTTTTCAGCTCAGACATGGCGATACGCACCTGCGCGATGGTGTGCAGCGCCGCCTCGTTCCGCTCCAGATAGAAGGTGACGCGGCTGACGCCGGCCTTCTCCCGCAGCAGCTCCTCGTCCACATAGTCCCAGTACTGCTTATTATGCTCCAGAAAGTCCTTGAAGTCCGCCTCGTCGTCGATGATGACGCCGGTGATGCCCTGCTGCTCCAGCAGCTCCGTCACCGCGTCCAGCCCGGACGGCGAGGTATCGATCTTCAGCTCCAGCCATTCCATGTGTGTTCCCTCCGCATCTGTGATGATGTCAGCGCTTGGTGCCTACGAAGAACAGACCCATGGTGTTGGGGCCGGTATGGCTGCCGATCACCGGGCCGATGTAGTTGATGTAGACCTCCTTCACGCCGTAGCGTGCCTTCAGCTCCTCCGCCACGGCACGGGCCTCCACCTCGCAGTCTGCCTGACAGATGAACATCACCTGCTCGCTGGGCTCAATGCCAAGCTCTGCCACCTTGTCGATGAGGGCTTGGAGGCTTGCCTTGCGGCCGCGAGCCTTGGTCACAGGCACCAGCTTGCCCTCGTCGGAGGTGTGCATCACCGGCTTGATAGACAGCATGGTGCCCAGAAACGCGGTGGTGGCGGACACGCGGCCGCCCATCTTCAGGTAGTTCAGGTCGTCCACGGTGAACCAGTGGTCGATGTGGAGCTTGTTCTCCTCCACCCACTGCACCAGCTCCTCGGCGGACAGACCCTCCCGCTTTTTCTGCACGGCCAGATACAGCAGCAGACCCTGACCCAGCGACGCGGACAGGGAATCCACCACATATACGCGGCTGTCTGGGAACTCGTCGGCCATGGTCTTGGCGGCGATGACCGCGTTCTGATAGGTGGCGGACAGGGCGCTGGAGAAGTTGATGGACACGATGTCCTTGCCCTGCGCCAGCACGGCGCGCATGGCGTCCTCAAACTGCCCCACGTTGGCGGCGGAGGTGGTGCCGAGGATACCGGCGCGGATGTTCTTGTAGAATTCCTCGAAGCTGATCTCACTGCCGTCCAGCAGGTTGGCGTAGTCCTTGCCGTCCATATGTACGGTCAGGGGTACCACGTTCAGCTCCAGCTCCTTGGCCATATGGTCGGTCAGGTCGCAGCAGCTGTCAGTCATGATGATGTAGTCGCGCATAGTAAAAGCCTCCTTGCAGCAGATGGATATCCGTATCGTCTCGATATCACATGGTATCACGAAAAGCGTCCCGTGAAAAGGGAAAAGTGAAAAATTTGCGCCGATGGCGGCGGCGGGGTGCTTATTTCCCCACGCAGAAGCGGGAGAAGATAGTGTCCACCAGATCCTCCCGGATACGCTTGCCGTTCAGCTCGCCCAGCGCCTCCAGTGCCGCCTCGCAGTCCGTCAGCACCACATCCGGCGTCATGCCAATGCGCAGGGCGCTCCGCGCCTCCGCCACGGCGGACAGGGCGCGGGAGACGGCGTCCGCCTGCCGTGCGTTGGTCAGCAGCTCACCGGCGGGGGTCTCTCCGGCGGGATACAGCGCCGCCACCGCGTCTGAAAGCGTATCCAGCCCCTCGCCGGTGCGGGCGGAGATGGTCAGCACGTTGTCGAACCGGTCAGCCAGCCGCCCGATGTCCAAACGGCGCGGCAGGTCGCCCTTGTTCACCAGCACCAGCAGGTTAGGTACACGCTGTGCCGCGGCGATGGCCTGCTCATCCTCCTCCGACAGCGCCTGCGAGCCGTCCAGCACCAGCAGCGCCAGCGACGCCCGCTGCGCCGCCTGACGGCTGCGTTCCATGCCCATGGCCTCGATCTGGTCGCTGCTGTCCCGGATCCCGGCGGTGTCCGTCAGCCGCAGCAGCACGCCGCCCACCAGCACCTTTTCCTCCACGGTGTCCCGTGTGGTGCCGGCAATGTCGGTGACGATGGCCCGGTCGTAGCCCAGCAGGGCGTTGAGCAGGGAGGATTTCCCGGCGTTGGGCCGCCCCAGAATGACGGTGGGTACACCCAGCTTCAGAAGCTGTCCCCGGGAGAAGGTGGCCAGCAGCGTCTCCAGCTCCTGCTGGGAGGTACGCAGCGTGTCCAGCATCTGCTCGCGCTGCACGTCCTCGATGTCCTCATCGGGGTAGTCCACCACGGCGTAGAACCGCGCGGCCATATCCATCAAGCCGTCGTAGATGCGGCCGATGGCACGGCTCAGGGCGCCGTCCAGCTGGCACACCGCGTTTTTCGCCGCCTCTGCCGTCTCCGTGTCGATGAGGTCGGCCACGGATTCCGCCTGGATGAGATCCATCCGCCCATTGAGGAAGGCGCGGCGGGTGAACTCGCCGCCCTTGGCCTGCCGGCATCCGGCGGCGAACAGCGCGGTAAGACCGGCGTTCAGCACCACCGGCGAGCCGTGGCAGTGCAGCTCGGCGCAATCCTCGCCGGTATAGCTGTCCGGGCCGGGGAACCGGACGCACAGCACGTTGTCGATGACGCTGCCGTCCGCGTCCAGCAGGTCGCCGTACACCATACGGCGCGGCGTCTGCGCCCCGGCGGAACGGCCGTTTTTGGCGCGGAATACCCGGTCCAGTGCGGTCAGCGTACCCGGCCCGGACAGGCGCAGGATGCCGATGGCGCTGGGCAGCTGGGGCGTGGCGATGGCGGCAATGGTATCGGACATAGGCGGAGCCTCCTTGCGGTGATTTCCTCCAGTATAGCACGGAAGGCGGGGAAAAAACAAGAGACACGCCAACTGGCGTGTCTCTTGTTTTGTTGTGTGGTTACTCGGCCTTGGGAGCCTCGGCAGCAGCCTTGGCGGCAGCGGCCTTCTTCTCGGCGGCAGCCTTCTGCGCGGCCTTGAACTTCTCCTTCTCCTCGGGAGTGGGGATGGGCTCGATGGCGTTGCGGGGGCAGGCCTTGGCGCACATACCGCAGTTCTTGCACTTGCTGTAATCGATGACGGCCACATTGTCCACAACGTGGATGGCGTCCAGCTTGCAGGTACGCTCGCACATACCGCAAGCGATACAGCTGTTGGCGCAGACCTTGGCCACAGCGGGGCCCTTGTCCTTATTGGAGCAGTCGACGAACACCTTCTGCTTGTAGGGCACCTCCACGATCAGGTGGTGCGGGCAGGCAGCGCGGCAGGCGCCGCAGTTGGTGCACTTCTCCTTGTCCACCACGGCCACGCCGTTGATGACGTGGATGGCGTCGAACTTACAGGCCTCCACGCAGGAGCCGAAGCCGAAGCAGCCGTAGCGGCAGGCCTTGGCGTCGCCGCCGCAGACCTTGGTGGCGGCCAGGCAGTCCTTCACGCCGCGATACTCGAAGTTCTCCTTGGCGTTGCAGCCGCCGTTGCACATCACATGGGCGACCATCTTATCGCCGGAGGGAGCCTCCAAGCCCATGATGGCCGCGATCTTGGCGGCATTCTCGGGGCCGGCGGGAGCGCAGGCGGTGACGGGAGCCTTACCGGCCAGAATGGCCTCGGCGCAGCCGCCGCAGCCGGGGTAGCCGCAGCCGCCGCAGTTGGCGCCGGCCAGGCAAGCCTGGATCTCAGGCAGACGGGGATCGACCTCGACCTCGAAGACCTTAGCGGCAACGGCGAGGATCAGGCCGAAGATGATGGCGAGAGCGCCCAGTACGACGATCGCCCAAATCAAAGTAGTCATATTCTTCTACCTCCTTACCAGACCTTCAGGCCGCTGAAGCCCATGAACGCCAGAGCGATCAGGCCGGCGGTGACCAGCGCGATGGGGAAGCCATCGAAAGCCTTGGGGTTCTCGCTGGAGACCTCCAGCTGCTCGCGGATAGCGGCGAACAGGAAGATGGCCAGCAGGAAGCCCAGACCGCCGGTGATACCGTAGACCACGGACTCAATGAAGTTGTACTCATTCTGGGTGTTCAGCAGAGCGACGCCCAGCACGGCGCAGTTGGTGGTGATCAGGGGCAGGTACACGCCCAGCGCGGTGTACAGGGTGGGGATGTTCTTCTTCAGGAACATTTCCACGAACTGCACCAGCGCGGCGATGACCAGAATGTAGGCCACCGTCTGCATGAAGCCCAGATCAAAGGCGATGAGGATCTTGTTGACACCGAAGCAGACGGCGGAGGCCAGACCCATGACGAAGGTCACGGCGGCGCCCATGCCCACGGCGGTGTCGATCTTCTTGGACACGCCCAGGAAGGGGCAGATGCCCAGGAACTGCGCGAAGATAAAGTTATTGGTCAGAATTGCGCCAAGAGAGATGGCGAGCAGTGTAGTGACAGTCATGACTTACTTGGCCTCCTTTTTCTTAGCACTCTTGGCCAGAGCCCACTGCATCAGTGCGATGAGGCAGCCCAGGGTCAGGAAGCCGCCCACAGGCAGAGTCAGGACCTTGATGCCGAACTCCTCGGGGAAGATGGTGATGCCGGGTGCGCTGCCCAGAGCGCCGCCGCCCAGCAGACCGCCGCCGAACTTACCGGAGCCGAAGAACTCACGGAACACGCACATCACGATCAGGACCAGCGTATAGCCGATGCCCTGGCAGACGCCGTCCACCGCGGAGGCGCCCACGCCGTTCTTGGAGGCAAAGCCCTCGGCACGGCCCAGGATGATGCAGTTCACGACGATCAGGGGGATAAACACGCCCAGAGAGTTGGACAGAGCGGGGACGAAGGCCTTCAGCAGCAGGTCGACGCAGGTCACGAAGCCGGCGATGACCACGATGTAGCAGGCGATACGCACCTCGTTGGGGATGATCTTACGCAGCAGGGAGATAAAGATGTTGGACAGGGTCAGGATGATCAGCACGCTGACGCCCATGCCCAGGCCGTTGAAGAACGACGTGGTGATGGCCATGGTGGAGCACATACCCAGCACCTGAACCAGCACGGGGTTCTGTGTGATCAGACCCTCTTTCAGTTGCTTACCGAAATTCATGTTGCAGCTCCTCCTTTCTTAGCCCAGCAGTTCGGCAACAGCCAGAGCCGCATTTGCGCCCATGTTGATGCCCTTGGTGGAGACGGTGGCGCCGGAGACGGCGGTGATGTTCTTGCCCACCACCAGAGAGCCGGAGCCGCTCATGCCGATGAACTGATCCAGAACGGGCTCGCCGGCGGCGTTGGGCTCGTTGCCCACGACCTTGGTGCCGATGCCGGACGTCTCGGAGTGGCTGACCACGGAGATACCGGTGATGGCCTTGTCGGCGTCCACGCCGACCATCATGACGATGGAGCCCTGAGAGCCGGAGGCGGAGATCTTCATGACGTAGCCGGCGTCAGCGCCGCCGTTGGTCATGGGATACAGCTCCACCAGCTTGCCGCCCTGTGCGGAAGCGGCGGCGGCGAGGGCGTCGGTGATCTCCATCTTGTCGCCGAACTCGCTGCCCTCGGGGGCGACGGCGCTCATGGCGATGCGGGTGTTTTCAGCCTCGATGGCTGCGATCTTGTCACGGGTCACGCTGTCGACCAGACCCAGCAGGGCGGCCACGACCAGAGAGATGACGGTCAGGGTACCGGCGACCTTGAGAATAAACTTACCGGAGATCTTCATTACTTAGTCGCCTCCTTCTTTTCTTTCTTCTCTTTCTTCACAGCACCGTAGATGGTGGGACGGATGTACTTATCCAGCAGCCAGGTGGTGCAGTTCATGATCAGGATGGAATAGCAAACGCCCTCGGGATAGGAGCCGAAGCGGCGGATGAAGCAGGTCAGCAGACCGCAGCCGATGCCGAAGATCAGCTGGCCGGGCTTGGTGACGGGGGAGGTGGCATAGTCGGTGGCCATGAAGATGGCGCCCAGCATCAGACCGCCGCCGAACACGTTGTACAGCATATAGTCCACACCGCTGATGCCGGCAGGTGCCGCGATCAGGGTCAGGATAGCCACGGTGCCGATGTAGGCCACGGGGGTGTGCCAGGAGATGACCTTGCGGATCAGCAGGAACACGCCGCCCACCAGCAGGCACAGGGAGGAGACCTCACCCAGAGAGCCGCCGATCTTGCCCAGGAACATATCACTGACGGAGTAGTTGCTGGTCAGGGTGGTGAACGCCTCCACAGTACCCTCCTTCATGATCTGCAGGGGGGTAGCGGCGGAGGTGACGTCGGGACGGATCCGGGGGATCGCCCAAGTGGTCATGGCGGTGGCATAGCTGGCCAGCAGGAAGGCACGGCCCGCCAGCGCGGGGTTCAGGAAGTTGCAGCCGATGCCGCCGTAGAGCTGCTTGACCACAACGATGGAGAAGAATGCGCCGATGATGACGGCCCACCAGGGCAGATCAACGGGGCAGACGAAGCTCAGCAGGATACCGGTGACAACTGCGGACAGGTCGCCGACCATGTTGGACTTCTTCATGAGCTTGCGGTACGCCCACTCCCAGAACACGCAGGATACCACGGACACGGCGGTCAGCAGCAGCGCCTTCCAGCCGAAGCAGTAGACGCTCCAGGCCAGAGCCGGCAGCAGCGCGATGATCACGTCCAGCATAATGGAGCGGGTATCCTCGTTGGAGCGGATGTGGGGAGAGGAGGACGCGATCAGCTTGAGATTCTTGTAATCAGTCATGGTTTACGCCTCCTTCTTTTCGGCAGCGGCCTTTGCCTCGGCCTCCGCCTTGGCCTTGGCGGCCATTCTTGCGTTGTTGACCTGCTGCTTGCCCAGACGGAACGCATGGGTCAGGGGCAGGCGTGCGGGGCAGGTGTAGGTGCAGGCGCCGCACTCGATGCAGTCCATGCCGTGCAGCACGTTCTGCCAGGTATCCACGTCGCCCTTCATCAGATACTTGTACATGAACACCGGCTCCAGACGGATGGGGCAGACGCCCACGCACTTGCCGCAGCGGATGCACTGGGGATCCTCGACGTACTGCTCCTCCTTGTCGGCGAAGGCCAGCATCGCGCCGGTACCCTTACCGACGGTGACGTCCACGTCGTACTGGGCCAGACCCATCATCGGGCCGCCCATGATGAGCTTGTAGGTCTCCTCCTTCAGGCCGCCGCAGGCGTCGAAGAGCTTGGTGATGGGGGTGCCGATGGGGCACTCGATGTTCTTGGGGTCGATGACGCCGGAGCCGGACACGGTGACGATCTTGCTCACCACGGGCATACCGGTGTACACCGCGCGATAGATGGCGCAGGTGGTGTTCAGGTTGAAGATGCAGCAGCCTGCATCGGCGGGCAGCTTGCCGCTGGGTACCTGACGGCCGGAGATGGCCTGGACCAGCTGCTTTTCAGCGCCCTGGGGATAGCGGGTGTGCAGGACCTCCACCACCACGGGAGCGCTCAGCTCGGCGATGGTCTTGTTCAGCACGTCGGCCGCGTTCTGCTTGTTGGCCTCGATGCCGATGTACACCTTGTCCACGCCGAAGCACTTGGCCAGCAGGGTCGCGCCCTTGATGACCTGCTCGGGACGCTCCAGACAGGTGCGGTGGTCGCCGGTGATGTACGGCTCGCACTCAGCGGCGTTGATGATCACGTAGTCCACCTTGCCCAGACCGGAGCTGATCTTCACATGGGTGGGGAACGTTGCGCCGCCCTGGCCGACGATGCCGGCGTTCTTGACGATCTCCACCAGCTGCTCAGGGGTCAGGCTGTCGGGGTCCGCCACGGGCTTGACTTCCTCGGACACTTCGTTCTGGAAGTCGTTTTCGATGACCACGGACATCATCTTGCCGCCCATGTTGAAGGGGCGGGGCTCCACGGCCTTGACCGTACCGGATACGGAGGCGTGGATGGGTGCGGAAACAAATCCGCCGGGTTCGCCGATCCTCTGTCCAATTTTTACCTTGTCGCCCACCGCAACGATAGGCTTGCAAGGTGCACCGATGTGCATAGACATGGGAATGACCACCTCAGCCGGCGCTGCCAGCTGTTCGATGGCCTTTTCATTGGTCGCGGCCTTCATGTCGTTGGGATGAACGCCGCCAAAGAAAGCTTGTGCCATTGTCTTTCACCTCATCTTAACTACCGGGTGGCGCTATGCCACCGCATACTGTTCAGATATTACAACAAATCTTTTCACTTGTCCAGCCCTCCGGCGCATTTCTCCCGGTTTTTTTGGCGTTTTTGTCGCCGGCGCCGTCCCCGTGTCCGCCCAAAATACCCATATCTGTCGAATTTCGCCGCTTTTGCCCATGGGAGCGGCACTTGTGTTTTCCCCGGCACTGTGATAGAATATTGCCGCGCCGGGGAAGAAATGTATATAGACCCCGTGCAGAAAGGAGGGCGGCACTATGCTGCTTGACCGTATTTCCCTGAAGAGAGAGGCGAAGGACATCGTCAAGTGCGCCCGCGTCTCCGCCTACGGGTTCACCCTGCTGTTTCTGGCCATCTCGTGGCTGCTCAACGGCCTGTCGGATTTCGTCTCTCTGAACGAAGAACTGGTATACAATATATATTACACCACCGGTGTGGATCTGTCGTTCCTGATCCTGCACCGCGCCTTTCCGCCGCTGCTGGTCACCTTCGTCTCGGTGATCGTGGCGCTGCTGGGTGTGCTGTTGGGCGCCGGCTATTACCTGTACCATCTGGGTATCCGCCGCGGCGAGGAGATGCCCTATCTCGCGCTGTTCGACGGCTTCTCCTTCGCCGGAAAACTGATTTTGCTGGCGCTGGTCCGCTACATCTTCGTGTTCCTGTGGAGTATGCTGTTCGTGGTTCCCGGTATCATCGCCGCCTACCGCTACCGCTTCGCTGTCTACAACCTGTGCGAGAACCCGGAAATGGGCGTGATGGACGCCATCAACATGAGCAAGGCCCAGACCGCCGGCTTCAAGTGGCAGCTTTTCGTGCTGGACCTGAGCTTTATCGGCTGGCAGATCCTCTGCGGCCTGACGCTGGGCATCCTCTCCATCTGGATCCAGCCCTACCGCGCCCAGACCGACATCGGCTTTTTCCAGCAGATCAAGGCCATCAAAGGTATCGGCTGGCGAAACACGCCGCCCCATGACGATACCTTCCGCCCCAATGATCCCTTCGGCGGGACGGACAATTCGTGGCAATAATGTACGCAAGCGAAAAACAGGGAGACAACGGAGACGTTGCCTCCCTGAATTTTTTTGTACGTTCTACACAATTTTTGGCATAACGTAGACTTCTTACAGATGGGAGTTCATTAAAAATTTAACAAAATCCGTTTTAGGGGTTGCAGTTAATTTCTTAACGTAGTAAACTGTTTTCATACGGTATATCGGAAGCTCCGGCGGGAAGGCCGGACCGGTATCCGCAGAAAAAATGTGTATGTTAAGGAGAGTGACGTTGTGTTCAAGAAATTTACCAATGGCTGCGTGCGCGTCGTCAACCGGTGGCTGCCGGATGCATTCCTGTTCGCCATTATCCTGACCCTCGTGGTGTTTGTCGGTGCCATGTGCGCCACCGGCATGGGTCCCATCGCTATCATCGCCAAGTGGGGCGATCAGAAGGGCGGCTTCTGGAATCTGCTGGCGTTCTCCATGCAGATGGCGCTGGTGCTGGTATTCGGCTCCGCCATGGCCTCCGCCAAGCCCTGCAAGAAGGCGCTGCGCACCGTGGCAGGTCTGTGCCACAACGAGAAGCAGGCGATTCTGGTCACCACCTTCGTGTCCACCATCTGCTGCTGGCTGAACTGGGGCTTCGGTCTGGTCATCGGCGCTCTGCTGGCCAAGGAGGTCGTGCGCCGCGTGCCCACCGTGGACTACCCGCTGCTGATCGCCTCCGCCTACTCCGGCTTCGTGATCTGGCACGCCGGTCTGTCCGGCTCCATCCCTCTGGATCTGGTGGCCGGCAAGGCCTTCGGTGAGGTGACCTATCAGGCACCCATCACCGCCACGGTGTTCCACCCCATGAACCTCATTATGTGCGGTGTCATTCTGGTGCTGATGCCCTTTGTCAACTATGCCATGCACCCCCACAAGGAGCATACCGTCACCGTCAACCCCGCGCTGCTGGTGGACGAGGCGGAGAAGGAGTATCCGCTGGATACCCCCGCCGAGAAGCTGGAGCACTCCAAGATCCTGTGGATCATCACCGTGGTCTTTGGCTTTATCTATATCGTGTACTATTTTGTGCAGAACGGCTTTACGCTGGGTCTGAACATCGTGAACATGATCTTCCTGTTCCTGGGTCTGCTGCTCCACGGCGACCTGCGCCGCTATGTGGACGCCATCGGCGAGGCCGCTGCCGGCGCCGCCGGTATCCTGCTGCAGTTCCCGTTCTATGCAGGTATCATGGGCATGATGGTGGCCACCAACGATCAGGGCGTGTCTCTGGCAGGCGTTATCTCCGAGTTCTTCGTAAGCATCTCCAACAACGTGACGTTCCCCATGCTGTCCTTCCTGGCAGCCGGTATCGTCAACTTCTTCGTCCCCTCCGGCGGCGGCCAGTGGGCCGTGCAGGGTCCCATCATGATGCCCGGCGGCGCGGAGATGGGTATCGAGGCCGGCCGTACCGCCATGGCCATCGCCTGGGGCGACCAGTGGACCAACATGATCCAGCCGTTCTGGGCGCTGCCTGCTCTGGGTATCGCCAAGCTGTCTGCCCGTGACATCATGGGCTATCTGGTGATCGTCCTGCTGTTCACCGGCGTGGTGGCCTGCCTGGGCTTCCTGGCTTGGGGTCTGTTCTTCTAAGAAATACCATCCTCACAATATCTCCCCCCAACCGCACACAGGGACGGCGCGAAAGCGCCGTCCCTGTGTTTTTGCCGCTATGAAATTGTCGCGTTACACGGAGACAGGCGTCTCCGTTGTCTCGCCCGCTGCCGTCTCCGGCGCGGCGCTGCCGTCAAAGGGCGTCTCCAGCAGCTCCGGCTGGCGGATGTACTTGCGGAAGTCGCTGCAAAACGAGGCGTACTCGTAGCCGGTGCAGATGCGCTCGTCCATGACGATACCCAGCGGCATCATCTTCTTGTGCAGGTCGCCGCTCATATAGTTGGGTACCGGCCTGCCCATGCACACGAACACGCTGGTGGTGCCGAATTCATAGCAGTGGTGGTGGATGTAGCTGGTCTTGATGGAGGCCAGATTGGTGATGAACATACTGGTGTGGAAGGGGCTGAGGTCGATGATCTTCCGGGGCAGCAGACCGTGCTTGTCCAGATGGTACGCCAGCCACACCACGAATTTGGGCAGCCCCGGAACGGAGAACATGAACCGGGCAAATTTGTCGGTGCTGTTTTTCTGCTCCGTCCGGCTGTTGGCGTCGACGGCATCGGCGATCTTCTGCTGGATGATGAACACCGTGTCCTGCGGCTCCAGAAAGATCTTCAGCGTCGTCTCATCCGGCGAGCCGTCCGCCAGCTTCTTCAGGATGACGAAGGACACGCAGAAGTGGTTGCGCTTGTAGATGCGGCTGTTCATCACAAAGTAGTTCAGCTTGGGGTTGGTCTGCACCGCCTTGTAGTAGGCGGCGATGATGACCGCCATGTGGTTGATGCGGATGCCGCTGCGCCGCTTCTCGCGGATGTAGGCCTTGAGGACCTCCTCGTCGATGTTCTCAGTGATGCTGTTCTGGGCGTCGTAGCGCTTGGGCATGATATAGGGGATCGCCGCCACGATGGGCGGCAGATTTTTTACTCTCGTTCCGTCAGGACGCATAGGCATATCCTCGATTCTGTCTGGATTATATGATCCATTGTACCCCATCCTTTCGACAAATGCAACCTGCTTGCCGCCGCCTGCAAGCTGGGCGGGACGCGCATTTTGCTCTTTACCTTTTCCGCCGCATTTGCTATAATAAAGAATTATCACGATTATTATTCTGGCGGCATAGTCCTTGCCGCCGGCAGGAGGGAGGTGACCCACCGTGAAATTCCAAAAATGGCACATTGCCCCGCCCCATCCCGAGGCGGCGGCCCGGCTGACCGCGGCGGGGTATCCCTGCCTTGTGTCGGCGGTGCTGGCCTCCCGCGGCATCGCAACGGAGGAGGAGGCCGCCGCCTTTCTGGAGCAGGAGCAGCGTTTGACGTACAGCCCGTTCCTGATGGCAGATATGGACAAGGCCGCGGCCCGTGTGCAGCAGGCGCTGGCGGACGGCGAGAAGATCGCCGTGTTCGGCGACTACGACGTGGACGGCATCACCGCCACCTGTATTCTGGTGGATTACCTCCAGAGCCGGGGCGCCGATGTGCTGCACTATATCCCCCGCCGCATCGAGGACGGCTACGGCCTGAGCTGCGACGCTATTGAGGGGCTGTACCGCAGGGGCGCACGGCTTCTCATCACAGTGGACTGCGGCATCACCGGCGTGGAGGAGGTGGACTTCGCCAACTCCCTGGGCATGGACGTGGTCATCACCGACCACCACGAGTGCAAGGAGACACTGCCCCGCGCCGTGGCGGTGGTGGATCCCCACCGGCCCGACTGTCCCTATCCCTTCAAGCATCTGGCGGGCTGCGGCGTGGCGCTGAAGCTGGCGCTGGCGCTGGGCGGCCCCGACCGGGAGGAGGCGCTGTTCGCCCGCTACTGTACGCTGGCGGCCATCGGCACCGTGGCGGATGTGATGCAGATGTCCGGCGAGAACCGCACCATCGTATCCCGCGGACTTGCCGTGATCGAGCACTCCGATTTCATCGGCTTACAGGCGCTTTTGAAGGAGGCGGGTCTTACCGGCCGGGAGATCACCTCCGTCCAGATCGGCTTTGTGCTGGCGCCCCGCATCAACGCGGCGGGCCGCATGGGCGCCGCCGACAAGGCAGCGGATCTCCTGCTCTGCACCGACCCGGAGGAGGCGGACCGCATGGCGCGGGAGCTGTGCGCCCTGAACCGGGAGCGGCAGAACGTGGAGCAGACCATCTACTCCCAGGCGGAGGAGATGATCGCCCATATGCCCGAACGGGAGCGGAGCGCGCTGGTGCTGGAGAGCAGCCGCTGGCATCAGGGCGTGGTGGGCATCGTGGCCAGCCGCCTCTCCGAGAAATATTCCCGTCCCAGCTTTATGATCCACCTCAACGGCACCACCGGTAAGGGCTCCTGCCGCAGCTGGGGCGGCTTCAACCTCTTTGCGGCGCTGGAAAACTGCAAGGATCTGCTGCTGGGCTTCGGCGGCCACGAGCTGGCGGCCGGCTTTACCATTGACGAGTCGAACATCCCCGCCTTCCGCGAGCGGATGAACGACTACGCCCGCAGCTTCCGGGGCGGCGAGGCCCCCGTGTCCGTGCTGGACGTGGATGTGGCCATCACGCACCCCTCCGCCGTGACGCTGGAGGAGCTGGACGCCCTGTCCGCGCTGGAGCCCTACGGCAGCGGCAACGCCCGGCCGGTGTTCTGCCTGCTGGGCGCCACGCTGCTGCGCACCCAGAACGTAGGCCAGAACCGGCATCTCAAGCTGCGCCTGGGCAAGGGCAGCGCCCAGTTTGACGGCATCTTCTTCTCCACCGTGGCGGAGGACTGCGGCTGCCGCGTGGGCGACCGGGTGGACGCCGCCTTCTATTTACAGGTCAACGAGTTCCGGGGCAGCCGGACGGTGCAGCTCCAGATGGTGGATCTGCGGCCGTCCCTGTGCGCCAGTGGCCGGGAGCAGGAGTCTCTGACGCTGGCGGATCGCTGCACGGCGCGGCAGCCCATGCCTGTCCGGGATGCCCGGCGGCTGCTGCCCACACGGGATCAATTCGCCGCCGCGTGGCGGTTTTTGGAGCGCACCGTCCCCGATGGCGGCCTCACCACCGGCTACCTGCCGCTGCTGCGTGCGCTGGCGGCGGAGCTGGGAAAGACAGAGCCGTTCCCCCGGGCGGCCCTGTGCCTGTCCGTCTTTGCCGAACGGGGACTTTTGACGCTGGAGCGGCAGGGGGACGATGTGACCATCCGGCTGCACCGGGGCCTGAAGGTGGTGCTGGGGCAATCGCCCTGCCTGCTGTGGCTCCATGAGATCACCGAGAAAGGGGGCGTTGGACAATGACGCCGCAGGAAATGTACGACCATCTTGTTGAAACCGTCAAGTCCTACAACCCGTCCGCCGGGTTCGACCAGATCCACGCCGCCTACGAGTATGCCGCCGCCCACCACGCCGGGCAGAACCGGAAGGACGGCTCGCCCTTTGTGACCCATCCGCTGGCGGTGGCGCAGATCGTGGCGGAGGAGCTGCATCTGGACACCGAGTCCATTGTGGCGGCGCTGCTCCACGACACCATTGAGGATACCGACGCCACCCACGAGGAGATCAGCAAGCTGTTCTCTCCCACCGTGGCAGATCTGGTGGAGGGCGTCAGCAAGCTGACCCGTGTCCACTACACCTCCAAGGAGGAGGAGCAGATGGAGAACCTCCGCAAGATGCTGATGGCCATGGCCAAGGATATCCGGGTCATCCTCATCAAGATCTCCGACCGGCTCCACAATATGCGCACCATGGAGTATCAGACGCCGGAGAAGCAGAAGCAGAAATCCTTTGAGACCATGGAGATCTACGCCCCCATCGCCCACCGTCTGGGTATGCAGCGCATGAAGTGGGAGCTGGAGGATCTGTCCCTGAAATATCTGGACCCCGTGGGCTACCGGGAGATCATTGAGGCGCTGGACGAGAAGGCGGCGGAGTACGACGGCTTCATGTCCTCCGTCCATGACCAGATCACCTCCCGCCTGCGGGAGGCCGGCATCGACGCCACGGTGCAGGCCCGCATGAAGCACCCCTACTCCATCTACCGCAAGATGTACACCCAGAACAAGTCGCTGGACGACGTGTTTGACCTGTTCGCCTTCCGGGTCATCGTGGACACGGTGGCGGACTGCTACAACGTGTTGGGCCTGATCCACGACCTGTACAAGCCCATTCTGGGCCGCTTCAAGGACTATATCGGCACACCCAAGCCCAATATGTACCAGAGCCTGCACACCACGGTGGTGGGCGAGAGCGGCATCCCCTTCGAGGTGCAGATCCGCACCAAGGAGATGCACGAGATCGCCGAGTACGGCGTGGCCGCCCACTGGAAGTACAAGCAGAACGGGCAGGGCGCAGGCGACGAGCGCAGCTACGAGTGGGTGCGCCGCCTGCTGGAGAATCAGGAGGGCGCCGACGCCGAGGATTTTATCCACTCCCTGAAGGTGGATATGTTCGCCGACGAGGTATTCGTGTTCACGCCGCAGGGCGACGTGATCAACCTGCCCGCCGGCGCCACGCCCATCGACTTTGCCTATACCATCCACTCCGCCGTGGGCAACCACATGACCGGCGCCAAGGTCAACGGCCGCATCGTCCAGTTCGACTACCACCTGCGCAACGGCGACGTGGTGGAGGTCATGACCAGCAACTCCGCCCACGGCCCCAGCCGCGACTGGGTGAAGATCGCCCGCTCCAGCAACGCCCGCAGCAAGATCCGCCAGTGGTTCAAGCGGGAGAAGCGGGACGAGAACATCGTCAACGGCCGCCAGAGCTTCGAGGCGGAGCTGAAGCGCACCGGCGTCACCCTGAAAGAGCTGACCAGCGAGGAGAATCTCCCCAGCGTTTTGAAGAAGCTGTGCTACAACAGTCTGGACGATATGTACGCCGCCATCGGCTACGGCGGCGTGACCGCCCTGAAGGTCATGGGCCGTCTGCGGGAGGATATCCAGCGCATTCTCCACCAGCATCAGGCGGAGCGGCAGGCGGAGGTGCCGGTGGCTGACCAGCCCCAGCAGACCCGTCCCGCCGTACCCCAGCACCCCAAGGGGGAGCAGGGCATCGTGGTGGAGGGACTGACCAACTGCCTTGTGAAGTTCTCCAAGTGCTGCACCCCCGTACCCGGCGACAAGATCGTGGGCTTCATCACCCGGGGCTACGGCATCTCCGTCCACCGGGCGGACTGTCCCAACGCCGACCCCGCCCGCCGCAAGCCGGAGGAGGCGGGACGCTGGATCAATGTGTCGTGGGGCAGCAACACCCGTGAGAGCTACCGCACCACGCTGGAGGTGGTGGCCAAGGATCGCCTGAACCTGATCGTGGACATCTCCACGGTGCTGTCCAGCACCAAGACCCATGTCTCCTCCCTGAACGCCCGCAGCACGCCGGACGGCTTTGCCCTCATCACGCTGGACACGGACGTGTCCGACAGCCAGCAGCTGCAAACGGTCATGCGGAGGATCGAGCAGATCTCCGGCGTCATGCGGGTCACCCGCCCCGCCGGTTAAACCAGAAAAAGGAGCGATATGTCATGAGAGCAGTATTGACCCGCGTGAAGCACGCATCCGTCACCATCGACGGCAAGGTACACGGCCAGATCGGAGAGGGCTTCCTCATCCTGCTGGGCGTGACCCACGAGGACACCGAGGCACAGGCCGTCAAGCTGGCGGACAAGCTCACCGGGCTTCGCATTTTTGAGGACGAGAACGGCAAGATGAACCGCGGTCTGGACGAGGTGAAGGGCGAGCTGCTCATCGTCTCCCAGTTCACGCTGTACGGCAACTGCAAGAAGGGCCGCCGTCCGGAATTCCTGGCTGCCGCCCGTCCCGAGGTGGCCATCCCCCTGTATGAAAAGTTCGTGCAGGAGTGCCGCAGCAAGGGCTTCCACACCGAGACCGGCGAGTTCGGCGCCTACATGCAGGTGGAGAGCCTGAACGACGGCCCGCTGACGCTGGTGGTGGACACCGACCAGCTGTGAGAAAGGAGAGCGCGATGAAGATCACATCTCTACAGGTGGGGCCCATCATGACCAACTGCTACCTGCTGTGCGACGAGACGGCAAAGGTCTGCGCGCTCATCGACCCCGGCGACGACGCGCCGCAGGTGGAGCGCATGGTGGCGCAGAGCGGCTGTACCCTGCAATATATCCTGCTGACCCACGGTCACTTCGACCATACCTCCGCCGTCCGGCCTCTGCTGGAGAAGCACCCGGACGTGCCGGTATACATCCACGAAAAGGACGCCGTGGACACGGAGCGCGGCGAGCTGCTGTTCCGCAAGGTGGGGCCGGAGAACCAGCGCTACTATAAGGAGGGCGATACCCTGCCGCTGGGCGGGCTGACTCTCCGCGTGCTGGAAACGCCGGGCCACTCCGAGGGCTCCGTCTGCCTGCTGGTGGCGGGGCAGGGCGTACTGTTCGCCGGCGACACCCTGTTCCGCTGCTCCTGCGGCCGGTGCGACTTCCCCGGCGGCGACTACCGGAAGATGCTGGCGTCGCTGGGTCGTCTGGCAGCGCTGGAAGGGGATCTGCGGGTGCTGCCCGGCCACGATCGGGAGACTACGCTGGACTATGAGCGCCGCGTCAATCCCTATATGCGGCAAGGAGCGGCACGATGAAGCTGGAATTCCGCGGTCACGACGACCGCTACGCCATCGAGCAGAGCCTGCTGGCGTTCTTCCCCGAGGAGCGCCCTGTCTATGAGTCCATCACGCCGGAGGACGACGACTGCGCCCTTGTCTCCCTGACGGAGGGAAAGCGCTACGCCACCGGCGTCACCACCCTTCACTATCACGGCAAAACGGCGCGGGGCGTCTCCCGCGCCGTTCTTACGGACACCCCCGACGAGTACGAGCGGGAGCGTCTGCGTCAGCGCGCCCTGAAGCTGTCGTTCTTCAAGGCGGCGCGGGACATCACCGGCATCACCCCCAGCTGGGGCGCGCTCACCGGCATCCGGCCGGGCAAGCTGGCCCGCGCCATGCTGGAGCAGGGCAAAACGGAGCGGGAGACAGACCGCGTCCTGCGGGACACCTACTTCGTCTCGCCGGAGCGCCGCCGTCTGGCCATCGAGACGGCGCAGGCGGGGCTGACCGCCAAGCGCGGTCTGCGTCCCAACGAGATATCCCTCTATGTGGGCATCCCGTTTTGCCCCACCCGCTGCGCCTATTGCAGCTTCGTGTCCGCGTCGGTGGAGAAGTCCTTTGGCCTGATGGAGCCGTATCTGGCGGCGCTGGAGCAGGAGATCACCGACGCCGCCCGTATGGTGGCGGAGACTGGGCTGTCCGTCAAGTCCTTCTACATGGGCGGCGGCACGCCCACCACCCTGTCGGCTCAGCAGATGGATCACCTGCTGACCCACCTGAACAAGAGCTTTGACCTGACGGGCTGCGCGGAATACTGCATCGAGGCGGGCCGCCCCGACACCATCACACGGGAGAAGCTGCAGGTGCTGCTGGATCACGGCGCCGACCGCATCAGCGTCAACCCCCAGTCCATGGAGGACGAGGTGCTGCGGGCCATCGGCCGCAAGCACACGGCGGCGGACATCGAGGCGACCATGGCGCTGGCCACCTCCATGGGGTTCCCCCATGTGAACATGGATCTCATCGCCGGACTGCCCGCCGACACGCCGGAGGGCTTTCGCCGCACACTGGACAAGTGCCTGACCTTCGGTGCGGACAACATCACCGTCCACACCCTCAGCCTGAAGAAGGGCAGCCGCATCCTGCTGGAGGGTCTGCCCATCCCATCGGCGCAGGACGTGGCCGCCATGCTGGACTACGCCAACGACGCCCTGCGCACCGCCGGATTCACCCCCTACTACCTCTACCGCCAGAAGTATATGTCCGGCAGCTTTGAGAACGTGGGCTGGTGCATATCCGGCGCGGAGGGACTGTATAATATCTACATCATGGAGGAGCTGCACAGCATCCTGTCTCTGGGCGCAGGCGGCTCCACGAAGATGGTAGACCCGGTGCGCGACCGGATCGAGAGGGTGTTCCACCCCAAGTTTCCCACGGAGTACATCGCCCGTCCGGAGAAGATCCGGCAGGATCTGGAGACGTTCCGCCGGTTCCACGAGAATATGCAGAAGTAAGCGGGAGGTACGGCATGGCACAGCGACGGCACAACTTTATCAGCGGCGCCGCTGTGCTGGCCTTTGCCGTGGCGGTGACCAAGGTGCTGGGCGCCCTCTACAAGATCCCGCTGGGCAACCTGCTGGACAAGGAGGGCATGGCCCACTTCTACGCCGCCTATAACATCTACAACCTGCTGCTGGTGCTGTCCACGGCGGGACTGCCGCTGGCACTGTCCCGGCTGGTATCCCGCGCAGCGGCGCAGGGCAGACGCAACGCCCAGCGCCGTATTTTCCGGGCGGCGCTGGCGCTGCTGGCCGTCATCGGCGCGGTGTGCAGCGCCGTCATGTGCCTGTTTCCGCAGGTGCTCAGCGGCCTGCTCCACGACTCACTGGCCGCGCCCGCCATCCGGATCCTCGGCCCGGCGGTGCTGTTCGTCTGCCTGACCTCCGCCATCCGGGGGTATACGCAGGGCTTGGGCGACATGACGCCCACCGCCGTCAGCCAAATGACGGAGTCCGCCGGAAAGCTGGTCATCGGCCTTGCCCTGTGCCTTCTGCTGCTGCACCGGGGCGCGGACGCCTCACTGTGCGCCGCCGGGGCCATTGCCGGCGTCACCGCCGGCTCCCTGCTGTCGCTGACGGTGCTGGCGGTGTTTCTTCTGCGCCGGCGGGAGCGCATCGCCGCCTCCGACCGGCCGCCTGCGCGGCGCGAGGTCCTCCGCGACCTGCTGACTGCCGGGATCCCCATCACGCTGGGAGCGGCGGGCATGAGCCTCATCACCCTGCTGGATCAGGCGCTGGTCATGTCCACCCTCCAGAACACGCTGGGGTATACGGAGGCCGCCGCCACCGCTCTGTACGGCGAGTACACCTTCGGTATGACGCTGTTCGTCCTGCCGCCGTCCTTTATCTACCCCGTCACCGTCAGTCTGGTGCCGGATATCGCCGACGCGCTGGCCCGGGGCGACCGCGCCGCCGCGGGACGCAGCACTGCCGCTGCCCTGAAGCTGACTACCCTCGTCGCCCTGCCCGCCGGGGCGGGGCTGTCCGTGCTGGCCGGGCCCATCCTGCACCTGCTGTACCCGGCGGTGCCGGATACCGCCGAGGCCGCCGCCTACCACCTGACCTTTCTGGGCCTTGCCTGCATCTTCGTGTGCCTGATGGTGGCCACCAACGGTGTTTTGCAGGCCTACGGCAAGGAGTACATCCCCGTCTTTACCCTGTTGTGCGGCGGCGTCCTGAAGATCGTCACCAACTACCTGATGGTGGGCGACCCCGCCACCAACGTCCGGGGCGCGCCGGTCAGCACGCTGTACTGCTACGCCCTGATCGTGGTGCTGAACCTCATCGCCATCGCCCGCTGTGTGCCGGAGCGCCCTGCCTACCTCCACCTGTTTGCCAAGCCGCTGCTCATCACGGCGGTGATGGCGCTGGCCGCCCGCTCGTCCTACGGCGTGCTGGTGCGCTGCCTGCCGGAGCGCTGGGCGGTGCTGCCCGCCATCCTTATCGCCGCCGTGGTCTACGGTGTGCTGGCGCTGGCGCTGGGCGCGGTGACGCGGGCTGACGTTATTGGCCTGCCCAAGGGAGAGAAAATCGCGGAAATACTGCATTTGCGCTGAACTTTTGGGGTTGGCAAAGCGAAAACCTCTTGCAATAGGAGCATAAGTATGATAAATTTTGTTAGGAAACCGCAGTATGGCTACGAGGATCTGCTGGAGATCATCCGCCTGCTCCGCTCGGAGGACGGCTGCCCCTGGGACAAGGCGCAGACCCACCAGTCCATCCGGCGCGGCTTGCTGGAGGAGGCCTACGAGGCCGCCGAGGCCATCGACAACGACGACCCCGTGCTTCTCAAGGAGGAGCTGGGCGACGTGCTGATGCAGGTGGTGTTCCACGCGGACATCGAGTCCGATGCGGGACGCTTCACCATAGACGACGTGTGCGATGGCGTGGTGAAGAAACTGCTGTTCCGCCACCCCCATGTGTTCGGCAGCCAGCGCGAGGACTCGCCCGAGTCGGTGCTTGTCAGTTGGGACAAGCTGAAACGGCAGGAAAAGGGTCAGAAGACCGTGGCCGACAGCATGGACAGTGTGGCGCGGAGCCTACCGGGTCTTTGGCGGGCTGAAAAGCTCCAGAACAAGGCGGCGTCCGCCGGTTTCGAGTGGCCGGACGTACAGGGCGCGCTGGACAAGCTGGAGGAGGAAGTGGCCGAGCTGCGCCGCGCCGTGGAGGAAGACGGCGACGTGCCGGAGGAGCTGGGCGATGTGCTGTTCGCCGCCGTAAAGGTGGGGCGGTTCTGCGCCTGCGACCCGGAGGACGCGGTCAACGGCACCTGCGAAAAATTTATCCGCCGCTTTCGTGCCGTGGAGAACGGTGCGGCGGCACAGGGGAGGGAGGTCTCCCAGCTGTCGCTGGAGGAGATGACCGCCCTGTGGAACGAAGCAAAACGTTCTTAATGCGATCTCGATCGTTTTGAGATACGCCGCCCGGAGGGGAACGGCGTCAACAAATGAATTTTTGGGAGGAAGTATCATGAATAAAACCGAACTGATCGCCACTGTGGCGGAGAAGACCGGCCTGTCCAAGAAGGACACCGAGGCCGCCGTTAATGCGACGCTGCTGACCATCACCGAGACGCTGAAGGCCGAGGAGAAGGTGCAGCTGGTGGGCTTTGGCTCCTTCGAGACCAAGAAGCGCGCCGCCCGTACCGGTCTGAACCCCCGTACCAAGGAGACCGTGGAGATCCCCGCCGCCAAGGTACCCGCTTTCAAGGCCGGCAAGGCTCTGAAAGACGCCGTCGCGGAGTAATTTTGCTTTCACGGGAGCCGGTGTGACCACACCGGCTCTTTTACCGTTTTAAGGAGGAATCCTATGCGTCTTGACAAATATCTTAAGGTGTCCCGCCTCATCAAGCGCCGCACCGTGGCCAACGAGGCCTGCGACAACGAGCGCGTCACCGTCAATGGCCGGGTGCAGCGCGCATCCTACGATGTGAAGGTGGGCGACGTCATCTCCATCCGCTTCGGTCAGAACACCCTGACGGTGGAGGTGCTGAGCGTCACGGAGAACGTGGGCAAGGACGCGGCGGCCGCCATGTACCGCGAGGCCGCGCCTCAGCCGGACAAACTGTCATAATACCGGGCGTTCCCTCATACGATGGAGTGAAAACTCTGTGGGAGGGAGCGCTTTTTTATGCCTTACGACATGACCGACGGCGGCGCGGCCGCCTATCACCGCCTCCAGATCGAGGGGCGGGAGAAGCTGAGCATCTCCGGCGTAGAGGATGTGGTGCGCTTTGACGAGAGCTGCATCGTCACCACCACCAGCGCCGGCACGCTCATCATCACCGGGGAGGAGCTGCATATCGGCAAGCTGTCGCTTGACGGCGGCGAGATGCAGGTGGACGGCCGCATCGACGCCGTGACCTACGAGGACACGGAGGTGCGGCAGGGGTCGTTCCTGTCCCGGCTGTTCGGCTGATATGGAAAATCATGTCTCCCAACAGCTGACCGCCTACCTGACGGCGGCGCTGCTGGGCGCGGCCTCCGCCATGGTCTATGACCTGCTGCGCGCCGTGCGGCTTCGCCGCCGCCGTGACCGGCGTCTCACCGGCCTTGCCGACGGTCTGTATATCACCATGCTGGGGCTTTTGCTGCTGTGGTTCACCCTGCGCATCGGGGAGGGGGAGCTGCGGCTGTATATGCTCACCGGCGTGGCGCTGGGCGCGGTGCTGTACGGACTGACGCTGCCGCCGCTGCTGCGTCCGCTGTGGAATTTCTGGCTGGACGCGGCGGTGCAGTTCTGCCGTCTGCTGTGCTGTCCGGCGGTGATCGCCGTCCGGTGGCTGAAAAAAGCCGCCATTTTCCTGAAAAAACACTTTCCTTTTCGCCGCGCCTGCGCTACAATAAAGGTACGAATGCGGTCAAAAAGGCCGCGAAAGGGGGAGGACAGACATGGCGCAGAAAAAGGCCCGCAAAAAAAAGCCCAGCGCTGTCCTGCTGCTGGTGCTGACCGTGCTCATCGTGGTGGTGGGCGTGGAGATCATCAACGTCTACGGGCGGCTGAAGGATGTGCGGGCGCAGGAGGCGGCTCTCACCCAGCAGATGCAGGAGAAAGCACAGGCCAACGAGGCACTCCGCTCTGATCTGAGCAAGAAGGACGACCCGGAGTTCATCAAGGCGCTGGCCCGCGACCTGCTGGGTCTGGCCGAGGATGGCGAGCGTATCTTCTACGACGTCAACGACTGACCATAGCGCACGCTGCCCCGCCGGAAGGCGGGGCGTTTTTGTTGCCATCCGCCGATGCCTGTGGTATACTCTACGCATCTGAATGCATGGAAGGGAGGCTTGCCTATGCCCACTTTTCTGGAGCAGCGATACTGCCGGAAGCACCTGCGCTGCGTGCGGCACATTACATTAGACCCCAAGGGACGCGGCGCTGTCCGCATCCACATGATCCCCCCGCGGGAGGACGCGCCGGACGCGCCGTTTCTGCTGCTGCTCAACGGCGACAAGCTGGTACCGCTGAACCTGTCGTGGGCCATTCTGCTGGCCAACTTTATGGACAGGCTGGAGCCCTTTGCCGGGCTGGAGATCAGCGAGTCCGACTGGCGCGCTATGGCGGACGCCGCCGTGGCGGAGACACATAAGACCTATCCGTTCACCAAAAAGACCGAGCTGGCGGAGGATCTGTTCCTGATGCTCACCTCGCTGGTGGCCATCGCCCGGGGAGAGGAGCCGGAGGCGGAGGTGGGTGTTCTGTCGCTGGGCGACTATGCCGCCGAAATGACGGCGCCCCACCGCATGGATCTGATGCTCAGCGCCATGCGCAAGGACGGCGCGTGGCACTGTAATCAGAAATGTCTGCATTGCTACGCCGCGGGGCAGTCGCTGGCGGACGCGCCGGAGCTGTCCACCCAGCAGTGGCTGGACATCCTCCGCCGCCTGCGAAGCGCCAATATCCCGCAGGTCACGTTTACCGGCGGCGAGCCCACCCTCCGCGCCGATCTGGTGGAGCTGGTGGACGCCGCCCAGTGGTTCGTCACCCGGCTGAACACCAACGGCCAGCTATTGACGCCGGAGCTGTGCGCCAAGCTGTACGGCGCAAGCCTGGACAGCGTGCAGGTCACCCTGTACAGCGCTGACCCGGCCATCCACAACGCGCTGGTGGGCGCCGACGGCTTTGAAAAGACGGTGCAGGGCATCCGGAACGCCGTGGCGGCGGGGCTGATCGTCTCCGTGAACACGCCGCTGTGCAGCCTGAACACGGACTATGCCGCCACGCTGCGCTTTGCCGCGTCTCTGGGTGTGCGGTACGCCACCTGCTCCGGCCTGATCCCCTCCGGCAGCGCCGAGGGCGCGGAGAGCCGCGCCACCCGTCTGACGGAGCAGGCGCTGACACAGGTGCTGCAAGAGGCAGAAGCTGTGGTGGAGGAGCTGGGCATGGAGCTGGATTTCACCAGCCCCGGCTGGCTGCCGGAGGAGACGCTGCGCACGCTGGGACTGCACCTGATCCCCAGCTGCGGCGCCTGCCTGAGCAACATGGCGCTGGCGCCGGACGGCAGCATCATCCCCTGCCAGAGCTGGCTGAGCAGCGCCCCGCTGGGGAATATGCTCACCGACGACTGGGCGTCTGTCTGGAACAGCGAGCGCTGCGCCGCCATCCGGGCGGAGAGCGCCAAAATGGATCATACCTGCCAGCTGCAAGGCGGCAACAGGGAGGAGGGAGCGCGATGCTGAAGAAGCTGCATATCCTGCTGCTGACGGTGCTGGCGGCGCTGTGCTGCACCGCCATCGCGTGGGCGGATTACGACTACATCGACCGCTACGACGTGGACGTGCTGCCCAACACCGACGACGGCAGCCTGACCATCACCGTCTCCCTGACGTGGACGGCGCTGGAGGAGCTGCCCTACGGGCAGGAGCTGAAGGTCGGCATCCCCAACGGCTCCATCCGGGAGAAGACCGCCCTGACCGACAACATCGAGCGCCTGTCCTTCGACAACCGCTATATGTACATCTATCTGGACCGCGCCTACAAGAAAAACGAGACGTTTACGTTCTCCTACCGCTGGGTGCAGGAGTATATGTACGGGCTGGACGGCGGCACGGTGCTCTACGATTACACCCCCGGATGGTTTGACGAGGCCAAGATGGGGGCCATGACCCTGACGTGGCACGACCCCGCCGGCCTGACCGGCGACTTCACCGAGGGGACAGTTTCCGGCGCGGACAGCGTGACGGTGGCGGATGGACTGACCATCACCGCCTCCGACCAGTCCTACGGCTACAAGATGAACGTGAAGGTGCGCTACACCGACTGGCCCACCACTCTGTCCCCGGAGAACAGCATTGGCAGCCAGCCCGACAATGACTATGACGACTGGTACGACGAGGACGAGGACATAGGCATGGCCGCCCTGTTCCTGACGCTGATCATCACCATCTTTATCGTTTGGGTGGTGGTGCGGATCATTCGGGAGATAGCTGGCGGCTACGCCGGCGGCTTCGGCACGCGGTATGTGTTCGTCAACCACCTCTGGTACCCCGCCGGACGGGACGGCAAGCCCCGTCCCGGCAGCGTTGGCACCAAGAAACGGCCCCGCCCGCCCCGCAGCAGTAGCAGCGGCTTCGGCGGCGGCAGCCGCGGCGGTGGGTCTGGCGGCGGCGGCTTCGGCGGCGGCGGACACTGCGCCTGCGCCAGCAGCTGTGCCTGTGCCTGCGCCTGCGCCTGTGCCGGTGGCGGACGGGCGGGCTGCTCGGCCAAAAATCTCTACGGCGCGGTGCGGCTGGACAAGGCGCTTTCCGAAAAATTGGATACCTGAAACAGGAGGGACGGCGATGCGCCGTCTCTCTTTTTCACAAAAAAAGGAGCCGCCCTGCAAGCAGAGCGGCCCAAGCGGGTGGGATATTGGAAAGCTTCCTCTATCATCATACAGCACGCCTGTCCCCGTGTAAATAGGAGGTTTTGCCGGTTTACCGCGACTTTTAGGGCAGCCTGTCGAATGTGTCTGAATGATAAACTCTTTATGAAGTTTTCACAAATTCTCTCAAAAGTGCTTTTCAAACGTATTGCGATTTGCTATAATGCACACAAGGATAAAGGGAACCCGCTCCCCGACCCTACCCTGTGTTTACCGCACTGACGAAAGGAGCAAGTATTATGAAGTTCACATTCGCCTGCAAGAAGATCTCCCTCAACGACTCCATCAAGGAATACGCGGAAAAGAAGATCAGTAAGCTGGACAAGTATTTTCCGGAGGAGGCAGACGCCTTTGTGACCTTTGCCGTGGAGAAGAAGAACCGCTGTGTGGTGGAGCTGACCATCCGCAGCACCAACGGCACGTTGTTCCGTGCGGAGACGGAGGATCCCGACGGCGATATGCGCGGCGCCATTGACGAGGCTGTCAGCTTCATCGACCGCCGTATCCGCAAGAACAAGACGCGGCTGGCCAAGAACCTGCGGCCTGACGCGCTGGTCTCCTCCGTTCCTGCTGAGTTCGACGTAGTGGAGGACAACGACTTCGACATCATCCGCACCAAGCGCTTTGCCGTCAAGCCCATGAGCACCGACGAGGCCATTTTGCAGATGAACCTGCTGGGCCACTCGTTCTATGTGTTCCGCCGCATTGAGGACAGCGCCATCTGCGTGGTGTACCACCGCAATAACGGCGGCTACGGCCTGATCGAGACGGCGGAGTAATCGATATACGATCCCAAGGGGGCGGTGCAGCCGCCCCCTTTTTCTTGTGGGAGCGCCGCTGCTCCGGGGCAAGGAGAGCGATAAAAGGAGGCTTTTTCGTGAATTTACGCCATGTTGGATACCGCGCCTATCAGTGTGTGTTCGGTCTGGGCGCACGGCTGCTGCCGTGGCGTCAGCCGGAGACGATCACCGGTCCCGGCAGTCTGGCGGACATCCCCGCCCGCCTGACCCGGTACGGCGCCCGCCGCCCGCTGGTGGTGGCCAGCCGCCGCCAGTGCGCCGACCCCGCCTTTCGGCAGATACTGTCCCGGCTGGAGGGCTATACCCTGTTCTCCGACATACAACCCAATCCGCCGGTATCCACCGTGGAGGCGGCGGCCGCCCTGTATCGGCAGGCGCACTGTGACAGTCTGGTGGCGGTGGGCGGCGGCAGTCCCATGGACACCGCCAAGGCCGCCGCGGCGCTGGTGGTGCGGCCCGGCAAAGCGCCGGAGCAGCTGGCGGGCCTCCTGAAGGTGCGCCGCGCCATCCCGCCCTTTATCGCCGTACCAACCACCGCCGGTACCGGCTCGGAGACCACCATCGCCGCCGTGGTCACCGGCGCGGATCACCACAAGTACGCCATCAGCGACCTGTGCCTGATCCCCCGCTGCGCCGTGCTGGATCCGCTGCTCACCGTGTCCTTGCCGCCCCACACCACCGCCGAGACCGGCATGGACGCCCTGACTCACGCAGTGGAGGCGTATATCGGCAGGTTTTACCGCACCCATCAAACGGATGCCATGGCGGAGGAGGCGGTGGTCACCATCTTCCGCACGCTGGAGCACGCCTGCGCCCACGGCGACGACGTGGGGGCGCGGCAGGCGCTGCTCACCGCCTCCTATCAGGCAGGCGTGGCCTTCACCCGCGCCGGTGTGGGCAACGTCCACGCCATCGCCCACACGCTGGGCGGTCTGTACGGTGTGGGTCACGGCCTCGCCAACGCGGTGCTGCTGCCCGTGGTTCTGCGGGACTACGGCGCGGCGGCGCACCGGCGGCTGGCGCGTCTGGCGGAGCTGGTGGGGCTGTCCGACGACAGCGAGGCGGACAGGGCCAACGCCTTTATCGACGCGATCTTCGCCATGAACGTCCGGCTGGGCATTCCCACCGGCTTCACCTGCATCCGGGAGGAGGATCTGCCGCAGATGGCGGCGTGGGCGGCCAAGGAGGCCAACCCCACCTACCCCGTGCCGGTGATTTATGACCGGGTGCGGTTTATCCGGGTGATCCGGCAGGTCATGCAGTGAGAAAACAAAGATAGGGGCGGACACCCAAGGTGTCCGCCCCTGCTGCTTTGTGGGAGGCGGCGGAGCTGCTGCTGGATGACCTGAAAGCGCACCTGCGCTCGGTGGATGGCATCTACCTGTTTGCATAGGACAAGAAAGCGCCCGCGCACGGTGTGTGCGGACGCTTTTCTGGTCTGTTGCCTGTTTTACTCGAACAGGCCCACCTGCTCCGGCAGGTCGCCCCGTCCGATCATCTGGAGCTGCTGGACATTTTCGGCGGCCAGCGCATCGCTGATGGCCATTTTGCGGATGATGTTCTTCACCGTGTTGTCCAGTCCGCGGCCCTCCCGGTAGTCGGCGGGGAAGATGAAGTCCACCCGCCCCTTGCTCAGCAGATCTTCCACACCGGCGCGGTTGCCGGACTGGTACACGGCAATGGCCTGCCCGCCGTAGGCCCGCATCATCTTCATGCACGGCACGTCGGAGAGTCCGTCGCCCACGTAGATCATGTTGGTGAAGGGGATGCGCTTGCTGTCGTCGGGCATGGAGTCATTCAGCGTCTTGTCGTCGGACACGTCCAGTACGCCCTTGTTGATGCGGTAGACGAACTGGGTCTTGTTGGTGAAGTTGACGTCCAGCTTGGGCCATGTAGCCAGCCCCTCCGCGTTGTAGAAGAACTCGCAGGCGTATATCTCCCGGAACTCATGGGCGATACCGCTGCCCTCGATGATCTCCCGCAGGCCGGAGGAGATCACATAGTGCTCAATGGACACGCCCTGCGTCTCGCCGAATTGGTTGATGCGGCGAAACCACTCCCGCACGCCGGGAAACAGCTCGATGTTGTGGCCGCAGCGCACCAGAAGCTCCCGGTCCAGCCGTTTACCCTGTGCGCGGCACTCCTCGATCATGGTGTACATATAGGCCAGCAGGCCGTCCATCCGGTTGTCCCGGCCGAAGGTGTTGGCCTTGCTCCAGAACTCCGCCGGGGTGTAGCCCAGCGCCGGGATAAAGGCGTAGTCCTCCATGTCGGTGGTACACAGCGTCTTGTCAAAATCGTACAGCAGCGCAATGATAGGCTTCTCCGTCATCTCTGCTCTCCTCCTTGTTCTTCCTGCCTGGGGCGGCGGGGCGCACGCTTTGAAAAAAGGCGGCCGGGAGGCCGCCTTTTCGATGGTTTCGGGTTATTCCTTGCCGCCGTAGTTCCGGCCGAACTTCAGCTCGCCCAGATCAAAGGCAAATTCGTTGGGGGCGGCGCTGCCGTCCACCGGCGGGAGCTTGGCGTCATGCTCCTCGTCCGCTGCCTCCTGCTGCGGCGCCTGCGTCTTGTACTGGGTCAGGATATCCTGCTCGATGCCGCTGACCACCGCGTCGGACGGGGCGGCATCCGCCGCCGGCTGTGCCGGGACAAGCTCCAGCTCCGGCAGCGTCTGCAAAAAGGCGGACTGCGCCTGACACAGCTCGTCGCTGCGGCGGATGAAGTCCGCCAGCTTCTCCTGCGCCATGGCCAGCTTCTGCTCGGCGGCCTTTGTTTCATCGGCCAGCCGCGCCACCTCCTGCGCCGCCTCCGCTCTGGCCTCCGCCAGCATCGTGTCCTTTTCGGCCTGCGCCTCCTGTACCAGCTTGGCGGCCATCTTCTGGGCGGTCAGCAGCGTCTGACGCATGGCATCTTCGGTGGAGCGGTATTCCTCCACCTTCTCCGCCAGTACCTTCAGCTTGGCCTTCAGCGTGACGTTTTCCTTAAACAGGGTGGAATAATCCTCCGTCAGCGCGTCCAGAAACTCGTCTACAACACTCATGCTGTAGCCGCCGCCGAACGACGCCTTGGGGAATACCTTCTCAGAAACTTCCTGTGGTGTAAACATGGATGAACCCTCCGATCCCTTTCTTTATCCGCCGTACTTACAGGTACAGTCCGTTGTTTTCCAGCTCGTCAATGAGGTCGCCCATAATGTCCACAGAGTACGGTGTGATGATGTAGGTGTTGGCGGCCACCTTCTTGATCTTCCCCTCGCCGGCATAGGCCACGCCGGACAGGAAGTCGATGAGCCGCCGCGCCACGTCCTTGTTGGTGGACTCCAGATTCAGCACCACCGTCCGCTTCTCCTTCAGGTGATCGGCGATCTCGGAGGCGTTCTCAAAGCGCTCCGGCTTCACCAGCACCACCTTCAGCTGGGTGGTGGCGTGGATGTTCACCACCTTATTGTGGCGGTCGTCGGCGCGCCGCTCCTCGCTGCGGCGATCCTCCTTGCGGTCATCGAAGGGAGAACGGGAGTCTCTGGAAGGCTCCTCAAAATCGTCCTCGTAATCGTAATCCTCGTCATCGTAGGGATGAATGATCTTTTTCAGTTCGTCCATGAAGCCCATCGAAAAATACCTCCCGCGTTATTTTGTATAGTCTCTGGCGCCAAAAATGGCAGTACCCACGCGGACCATGTTGCTGCCCGCGCGGATGGCATCGGCGAAGTCGCCGCTCATGCCCATGGATAGATAATCTAATTTATTATCGTACATTTTTTGATTTATGTCAACATATAGCGCGTGTACTTTTTGAAAATATACCATATTTTCCGCCTGCGTGGCGCTGGCAGGGGGGATGGTCATCAGACCCCGCACCCGCACATGGGCCAGCTCCTTGGCGTGGGAGGCGGCCTCGGCCACCGCCTCCGGCGCAAAGCCGCTCTTGGCAGCCTCGCCGCCGATGTTCACTTCCAGCAGGATATCCTGCACGATCCCCAGCTTGTCCGCCTGCTTTTCGATCTCCTCCAGCAGCTCCAGAGAGCCGACGGACTGGATGAGGGCGGCCTTGCCCACCACCTGCTTGACCTTGTTGCGCTGCAAATGGCCGATAAAGTGCAGCGGTGCGCCGTCGTAGCCGTTTTCCGCCAGCTTGGCGGTCATCTCCTGCACGCGGTTTTCACCCAGCGCGTCGATGCCGGCGCGGATGGCCTCCTGACAGGCGTCGTCGTCGTTCATCTTGCTGGCGCCCACCAGCGTGATGTCCCCACCGGTGCGGCCGGTTTCCCGGGCTGCCTCGTCGATCTCGCGGCGTACCGCCGCAATATTCTCCGCAATAGACATGAGAAGTTCCTCCTCTTTGTATTTCTGACCGGATCGTCGTCCGTTATCGTATGACCTTTCCATCGCTGAGCGCACCGGCCGTGGCGATGACCTCATCGCCGACCCGCAGCGTCTGGGTGTCGGACGCCCCGTCGGCGGCGCGCACCAGCGCGTACCCCTGTCCCTGATACAGCACGGTCACAGGGCGGAAGGCGGCGGTGCTGCCGTCCACGCAGTAGACGCCGGTGACGCCCTCCTCGCTGACCCGCAGGGCGTTGGACGGCACCCGCAGCCCCTCGTAGGTGTGCAGGATCACGTCTGCCGCCTGATGCCGCAGCAGCGTGGTCTGCGCCAGATACTTCCGGCAGGACAGCGTCACCGCCGCCTGACCGTCCTCCGGCGCGGACACGGATACCACCTGCATCCGGATGTTCTGGTCAAAGCCCTTGGCAAACCGCAGTGTCACCGCACCTTGGGACTTGAGATAGCTCGCCTGCTCCTCCGGCAGCGTCACCACATAGTACCATGTGTCGCCATAGATGAGCTTGCCCATGTTGCTCTGCTCGTCAACGGGGCGGAGCCGCGCCAGCTTTCCCGGCGTCACCTCCTCCAGAAACGCCTTGGTCAGCACCGTCTCGTACCCGTCGCAGACGGCGGAATACGTTCCCGATGCCCGGGCGGTGACGGTGGTGCCGGAGAGGGAAGCTTCCAGCGACTTGATCTGCCCCTCCACCGACTTGATCTCCGTCTGGATCTCCTCCTGCGAGGCGTAAGAGTGGTCCCGCTTGAGCACAGCGGCCTTCAGCGGGGCGATATCGCCCTCCGCGGCGGTATAGTCGCCGCCGGTCAGCGACTGCCGCAGCGTCAGGATATCGCCGGTGATGGAGGTATCCAGCTTCAGCGCCGCGTCCGGGTTCAGGTAGGACGTCAGGGCAAACTGGAGCTGCTGGAGCTGCAGCTCCAGCGTCTCGATCTGGCTGACGGTCTGCAAAGCGCCGTCGTTGGCGTAGACCCGGGCCAGCACCTGCCCCACGCCGACCCGCTCGCCCTCCTGCCGCACCCGGCTGAGGGTGCCGCTCTGGGCGGGCAGCACCTCCTCGTCCCGCAGCAGCCAGCCGTTGAGGGCGATGGTGTCCTCCGCCTGTCCCGCCACCACCAGCGTGGTGTTCACCGGGTCAGACAGGTAGTTGTACAGCTGCACGGCAAAGTAGACCAGCACCGCCGTCAGCACGGCGATGGGCAGTATTTTCATGAGAGGGGATGTCTTTTTCATGGTGTGTTCCTTTGCGTTCTATGTCCGTCCTGCGCGCCCGGAGGCTTACGCCCCCGGCGTCTCGTCCTCCCGCAGCTCCACCGGCCGCAGCGGCGCAATGGTGGAGATGGCGTGCTTGTAGATGACCTGCTGCTTTCCCTCGGAGTCCAGAATGACCACAAAGCAGTCAAAGCCGGCGATGACGCCCCGCAGCTGAAAGCCGTTGACCAGAAAGATGGTCACGGGAATGCTCTGCTTCCGGGCGCGGGTGAGGAAGATCTCCTGAAGATTGTTTGTCTTTTGCATATCGTCTGCTCCTTTATGTCTGTGTGCGGACGATAGGCCTGTCCTCCGTCCGCCGCTCTCAGCATACGCCGGCGGCGGTGAGGAATTCTGTCGCATTTTGGAGAGCCTGCGGAAAATCAGGCTCTTTTTCCCACAGGACCCAGTGGATATCCGGGTTGCGCCGCAGCCATGTCAGCTGCCGCTTGGCGTACTGCCGGGAGCGGAGCTTGACCTCCTCCACGGCGTCGGCCACGGCGGTCATCCCGTCGGCCACCGCCAGAAACTGCTTGAAGCCGATGGCCTGCAGGGCCGTGGCGTCCCGGGGCAGACCGCTGCCCAGCAGCGCCTGTACCTCATCCAGAAGTCCCTGCTCCACCATGACGTCCACCCGTCGGTCGATGCGCTCGCGCAGATCCTGCCGGTCACGGAAGCTCAGTCCAATGTACAGGGCGTCGTAGCGGTCAGGCGTCTCCCGGCTTTTCCGGTCATGCTCGCTGATGGTCTCGCCCGTCTCCCGGTAGACCTCCAGCGCCCGGAGGATGCGCTTTTCATCCCGGAGGTGCAGCCGCGCCGCCGTCTCCGGGTCGACCGCCGCCAGCTCCGCCAGCAGCGCCGCCGCACCCTCCTGCGCCAGCCGTGCCTGCAATTCCCGGCGCACCGCGCCGCCCTGCTGTCCGGCGGCAAAGGTATTGCCCCGTATCAGCGCATCCAGATACAGGCCGGTGCCGCCCACCAGGATGGGCAGTTTTCCCCGGCAGAGGATATCCTGTATGCACCGGTCGGCCTCTTGGGTGAAGCGGGACACCGACCAGCTCTCCGCCGGGTCGGCCACGCCGATCATGTGGTGGGGAATGCCCTCCATCTCCTCCGGCGTGGGGGCGGCGGTGCCGATGGCCATGCCCCGGTAGATCTGCATGGAGTCCACGGACACCACCTCACCGTTGAAGCGCTTGGCCAGCGCCACGCCCATTTTTGTCTTGCCCGACGCGGTAGGGCCTACCACGCAGACCACCCGCTGCGCCATTGCTTCACCTCCTGTGCGTCAAGGGGTCACGCCCGCTTGAACATCTTCTCCACCTCGTATTTCCGCAGCTGCACCGCCACGGGCCGGCCGTGGGGGCAGTACCGGACGGCGCCGGACTGCACCTGCCGCACCAGCGCCGCCAGCTCGGCGGCGTCGGTGGTCATGCCCGCCTTGATGGCGGATTTGCACGCCATGGTGTGCAGCAGCTCGTCCCGCGCACCGGCGGGGTCGGCCCGCTGCAAAAGCAGCTTTCGCGCCAGCTCCTCCAGCGTGGCGGCGGCGTCCTCCGCCCGTATGTAGTCGGGGATCTCCCGCACCAGCACGGCGCCGTCCCCGAAATCCTCGCACAAAAAGCCGTAGCCAGCAAGCACGTCCAGCGACTCCAGCACCGCGCCGTACTCCTCAGCGGTCAGCGTCACGGCGGCGGGGGTCAGCAGCTGCTGGGCCATAGGCGGCACCGGATCCGCCTTCAGCGCGTCAAAGCGGATGCGCTCGTGGGCGGCGTGCTTGTCAATGAGCCACACATTCTGCTCCCCGTCCTCACAGATGATGTAGGTCTTCAGCACCTCACCGGCGATGCGCCACGGCGTCTCGCCGCTGTCCGCCGTCTCCGGCATCTCCAGCTCCTGCTGGATGGGAGCGGCCTCCGGCGCGGAAAGGGTCGTATCGTTCGAGCCTGCCGCCTCCGGCATCGCAGCGGCGGGTACCGTCTCCGTTTCGGCAGCAGCCTGCTCATGGGCGGGGCTATCCTCCGGCGCGTCCGGCGGCGTGATGCGGTAGACAACGCCCTCCCGTCCGCTGGGGACGGTGAAGGCTTTCCCATCCTCCGGCGCGGCGTCCTGCACCTGCCATACGTCGCCCTGCGGCGCAGCGGCGGGCTGTACCGTTTCGCGTGGCGTCTGCACCGGCGGCGCGGCGGGGGCGAAACGGTTGACCGTCGGGCTGCCGGCTCCGGCGGAGCCGATGGGTCTGCCGCTGACAAAGGGCAGCTTCACGCCCTGCGGAGCGGGAGTCGTCTCCCGGAACTCCTGCGCCGTCATGGTCTGGTAGAAGGGCTTTTTCTCCGCAGGCGCGGGCTGCCCCTCCCGGTCCAGTGCGTCCTTGACGGTATAGTGTACCGCGTCAAACACGGTCTTGTCGGACAGGAATTTCACCACGGTCTTGGCGGGGTGGACGTTGACATCCACCTCGTTCACCGGCAGCGTAATGTGGAGGACGCAGCCGGGGAACCGCCCCTTCAGCAGCCGGTTGCGGTAGGCCTCCTCCACGGCGGCGGCCAGAAGCTGGCTCTTGACAAACCGACCGTTGACGAAGAACAGCTGGCGGCCGCGGGTGCCGTGACCGGCCAGCGGCTTGGTGATAAAGCCCTCCACCCGCACCGCGCCGCCGCTGCCGCTCACGGGCAGCAGGCTGTTGGCAAAGTCCCGGCCCAGCGCCGCGTAGATGGCGGACAGCAGCTGTCCGTCGCCGGGGGTGTGCAGGATCTCCTGCCCGTCCCGCAGCAGCTTGAAGGATACGTCGGGATGGCTCAGCGCCAGATGGGTCACCACACCGGCGGCGGCAGCGCCCTCGGCGGTGTCCTTCTTCATGAATTTCATCCGGGCGGGGGTGTTGTAAAACAGGTCGCGGATGCAGACGGTGGTGCCGTCGGGACAACCCGCCTCGGTGACAGCCTCCGGCACGCCGCCCTCCAGATGGAGCATGGCGCCGCAGTCCGCGCCGGTCTGCCGGGAGAAGATGTCCACCCGGGACACGGCGGCGATGGCGGCCAGCGCCTCACCCCGGAAGCCCAGCGTGCCGATGGCGGCCAGATCCTCCGGGCGGCGCAGCTTGCTGGTGGCGTGGCGCAGGAAGGCGGTGGGCAGCTGCTCCGGCGCGATGCCGCAGCCGTTGTCCGTGATGCGGATATAGGTCAGGCCGCCCCGCTCCAGCTCGGTGGAGATGGCGGAGGCGCCGGCGTCCAGCGCGTTTTCCAGAAGCTCCTTGCACACGGAGGCGGGACGCTCCACCACCTCACCGGCGGCGATCAGATCGGCCAGATGGGGCGGGAGCTGTTGGATCTGGGGCATGGGAAAAGCCTCCTTTCAAGGGCAGTTCGGTTTCGTAAAACAGCATACCGGGGGGCGTCAGCCGTTCCCCAGTCGTTTCTTCAGGTCGTACAGAAGGTTCAGCGCCTCCAGCGGGCTGAGGGAGTCCACCTGCGTCCGGCGCAGCAGCTCCGCCACCTCGCTCTCGGCCATGGCGGTCAGGGACAGCTGGTCGTCCGGCGCGGCGACGGGAGCGGGACGGCCGGACTGGCTTTCCAGCTCCTCCAGAATGGCGCGGGCGCGCTTGAGGACGCTGTCGGGCAGCCCTGCCAGCTTGGCCACCTCAATGCCGTAGCTGCGGTCGGCGCCGCCGGGGATGATCTTGCGCAGGAAGATGATGTCCTCGCCCCGGGCGCGGACCGCGATATTGTAGTTGCGGACGTTGGGCAGCGTCTGCTCCAGCGCCGTCAGCTCGTGGTAGTGGGTGGCGAACAGCGTCTTGGCCTTCAGCTTTTCGGCGCAGTGCTCCAGCACCGCCCGGGCGATGGACATCCCATCGAAGGTAGAGGTGCCGCGGCCGATCTCATCCAGAATGAGCAGGCTGTTCTTGGTGGCGGTGCGGAGGATGTCGGACACCTCCGTCATCTCCACCATAAAGGTGGACTGTCCGGCGGACAGATCGTCGCTGGCGCCGATGCGGGTGAAGATGCGGTCCACCACGCCGATGTGGGCGTCGTGGGCGGGGACAAAGCTGCCCACCTGCGCCATCAGCACGATCAGCGCCACCTGCCGCATATAGGTGGACTTACCGGCCATGTTGGGGCCGGTGATGATGCTGACCCGATCCTCCTTGGCGCCCATCAGGGTGTCGTTGGGGACGAACAGGGCGTCGGAGCGCATCTTTTCCACCACCGGATGCCGTCCGGCCTGAATTTCGATGACGCCGGACTCGTCCACGCAGGGGCGGCAGTAGTTGTTCTTCACCGCCACGGCGGCAAAAGAGCAAAGCGTATCCAGCTGGGCGATAAGGGACGCGGCCAGCTGCACGCGGGTGACGGACTCCGCCAGCTTGGCGCGCAGGGCGGAGAACAGCTCGTATTCCAGCGCGGCGTCCCGATCCTTGGCGGTGAGGACGTCATGCTCCAGATCCTTCAGCTCCTGGGTGATGTAGCGCTCGCCGTTGACCAGCGTCTGCTTGCGGATATAGCGGTCAGGCACCTGATCCTTAAAAGAGTTGGATACCTCGATGTAGTAGCCGAATACCTTGTTGTAGCCGATCTTCAGGGTGCGGATGCCGGTCTTTTCCTTTTCCTCCGCCTCCATCTGCGCCAAAAAGCTCTTGCCGCCGTGGAGGATGCTCCGCAGACGATCTACCTCCGGGTCGAAGCCGTCCCGGATCATCTCGCCCTCCCGGACGGAGAACGGCGGCTCGTCCACCAGCGTCTGGCCGATCAGGGCGGCCAGATCGTGGAGATCCTCCAGCTGCTGATCCAACTGGTGCAGCGCACCGGAGGGGAAGGCGGCCAGCTGCGCCTTGACGGCGGGCAGCCGCTCCATGGAGGCGCGGAGGGACACCAGATCCCGCCCGCCGGCAGAGCCGTAGACCACCCGGCCGATGAGCCGCTCCATATCGGCGATGCCGCTGAGAGCCAGTGTCAGCTCCTCCCGGGCCACGGTGTGCTCCGCCAGTGCCGCCACGGCACTGAGCCGGCGGTCGATGGCGGCCACGTCCACCAGCGGCTGCTGGAGCCATGCCCGCAGGTTGCGGGCGCCCATGGCGGTCTTGGTCTTGTCCAGCACCCACAGCAGGCTGCCGCGCTTTTCCTTGCCCCGCAGCGTTTCCGTCAGCTCCAGGTTGCGGCGGGCGGTGAGATCCAGCTCCATGTACTGCCCGGTGCGGTACCATGTCAGCTGGTCGAGGTGACCCAGATCGGTCTTTTGCGTCTCATAGAGATACCCCAGCAGACCGCCCAGCGCCAGAAGCGGCGTCATGTTGTCACGGGGCAGGCGTTCCAGCGCCTCCTGCCCGAACTGGGTGCGCACCTTTTTCTCCGCGTCCTCCGGGGTGAACCGGGCGGCGGGCAGCTTCTCCATGTGGCAGGAAAAGCGCTCCTGCATCGTTCGGTGCAGCGTCTCATCAAAATAGGCCGCTTCGTTCATCACCGCCTCGGCGGGGGCGAACCGCCCCAGCTCATTGAGCAGGGCGCGGACCCGGTCAGGGCCGGTGAACACCGTGGCCTGCGCCTTGCCGGTGGACACATCGCAGGCGCACAGTCCCGCGCCGGTATCGTCCAGATACACGCCGCACAGATAGTTGCTGCGCTCGGCGCTGAGGCAGGACTCGTCGATGACCGTGCCGGGGGTGACGACGCGGATGATATCCCGCTTCACCAGCCCCTTGGCGGCGGCGGGGTCCTCCGTCTGCTCGCAGATGGCCACCTTGTAGCCCTTGGCGATAAGACGGGCGATATAGGCGTCGGAGGCGTGGTAGGGGATGCCGCACATGGGGATCTTCTCATCGAAGGACTTGTTCTTGTCCTTGTCCCGGGTGGTCAGAGCCAGATCCAGCTCGCGGGACGCCGTGCGGGCGTCGGGGCCGAACATCTCGTAGAAGTCACCCAGACGGAAAAACAGGATGGAGTCGGGATTCTGCTCCTTGATCTCCATGTACTGGCGCATCATGGGGGTCAGCTCAGCCATGCGGATACCTCCTTGGAAAAATTCAAATCAGTTGGCCGAACAGCGCCCACGTGTTGCTGTCGGTGATCTTTACGTCGCGGTAGGTGCCGATTGCGGCTCGGTCGCCCACCAGATGCACCAGCCGTCCTCCGGCGGTGCGGGCCGTCAGCGGCCAGCGGCTGTCGTCGCTCTCGCCGTCGATGAGACAGCGCAGGGTATCGCCCACATACCCGGCGTGGATCTCCTCGGAGATCCTGTTCTGGGCGTCGCAGAGACGGTCGAACCACTTTTGCTTTTCGGCGCGGGGTACGGGGTCGTCCATCTTGGCGGCGGGGGTG
>ENA-OYXZ01000044-OYXZ01000044.1-human-gut-metagenome-genome-assembly--contig:-NODE-44-length-47202-cov-9.695633_pt1 | contig 47202 bp, 39 predicted proteins | sample MGYA00243975_ERZ653432 | MGnify/ENA primary metagenome ERZ653432 (study PRJEB26926, sample SAMN06164954) | human gut metagenome | biome: ENVO:00009003; feature: ENVO:2100002; material: ENVO:00002003...
AAGCTCAGTCCCGGCTACAACAAGACCGGCGTCAGCGCCGTCGCCAAGTAAACGCGGCCAAGGTGCATACTTGACGGCAAGCAGCACATCGAATACCTGCCGCGCAAGGGAGATTGCGTGGCGCGGATGCTGCTCGAAGGGGAAAAATGACGACGGAAGAGCGGAGATGCTTTGCATCTCCGCTCTTCCGTTCTTATGAAGATGGTCTCTCTCACGGGAGGCGCTCTACATACGATCCCCGACTCCGCAGCCATATGTCAATGTCTTTGCCGAACACCTCGACGGGCCGGTGTAGCGGAAGCGGATATGCTCCAGTAGGATTTTACACACCGCTTGGGGCCTGGCGGACAAAAGAAAAACCTCGTAACCGGCATGGTTACGAGGTTTTCATCTGGAGGTGACACCCGGATTTGAACCGGGGAATGAGGGTTTTGCAGACCCTTGCCTTACCACTTGGCTATGTCACCGAACCGTCAGTCCGTTGGTTAGTATACTATATGAAGCGGCCTTTGTCAAGCGTGAAACCGCATTTCCTGCCGCTTTTCTTTTGTCGGCCTCCACAGACGGCGGCGATGCGGGAAAAGCGCCGTCCCGCAGGACGGCGCTTGCGTTTATTTTGCATCCGGCAGGATGCCCAGCAGCACCAACTCATCCGCGCCGGTGTTGTCGATGCCGTGGGTGTGTCCCTCCGGGCAGTAGTGGGTCATGCCTGCGGAGATGGCTGTGTCCGTGCCGTCGTCGTGGCATACGCCGCAGCCGGATAGGACATGGATGATCTCGCAGTTGCCCTGATGGGTGTGCAGCCCGATGGAGGAGCCAACGGGCAGCGTCAGCAGCAGGATGCGGCCCATATCGTCCTGCACGGCGGTGCGGACGTGCGCTTTGCCCTGCCCACCCTTGAAGTGGGGGACGACCTGCACATCCAGCTTGTCAAATTCCAGTATCATAGGGCGTCCTCGTCCTTTCCCTGCCGCATACTCCGCTTGATGGCATTGCCGGTGGGGGTGGCGGCCAGACCGCCCAGCGCCGTTTCGCGGAATTCCACAGGCAGACGGCGACCCACCTCGCCCATGGCGTCGATGACCTCGTCCACGGGGATGCGGCTGGTGATGCCCGCCATGGCCATATCCGCCACGCTGACGGCGTTGACGGCGCCGATGACGTTGCGCTTTACGCAGGGGACCTCCACCAGACCCGCCACGGGGTCACAGATCAGCCCCATCAGGTTTTTCAGCGCCATAGCCACCGCGTGACCGATCTGCTCGCCGGTGCCGCCCCGCAGGGCCACCAGCGCACCGGCCGCCATGGCCGACGCTGTGCCGATCTCTGCCTGACAGCCGCCGGAGGCGCCGGCGATACAGGCGCGGTGGGCGATGACGGCACCGATGCCGCTGGCCACATACAGCGCCTCCAGGATCTGGTGCTGGGTCAGCTTCTCATACTTGCACAGAGGCAGCAGCACCGCCGGCATCACACCGCAGGCGCCTGCGGTGGGCGCCGCCACGATCCGGCACATACAGGCGTTGGACTCCGCCATGGACAGCGCCTCGGTGATGACCTCGCTGATGTAGCCGCCGGACATGGCCTCGCCCCGGAAGCAGTACTGCCGCATTTTCATGCCGTCGCCGCCCACCAGACCGCTGACACTGCGGCGCCGTCCGGTGTAGTTGTCGGCGGCGTCCGCCATGGCCTGCCACGTCAGCAGCATCTTGGCCATGGACTGGCTGCGGGTGACCTGCCGCTCCTCCATATCGGTCTCCAGCACGATCTCCCAGAAGGGCTTGCCCTCCTGCTCCATGCGGTCAAAGATCTCCTTCATCGAATCCAGAGACATCTTCATCCTCCTCCTTATCGTAGTAGGTCATGGAAAGAATGCCCGGCAGCTCCGACAGGAACGCCACCTGATGGGGCTTGAGGTGCTGGTCGGTCTCGATGACCATCAGGGCGTCCCCGCCCCGCTTGTGGCGGTACAGGCTCATATTGGCCACATTGATCCGAAGCTGGCTGAGGATGGACGTCACCGCCGCCACCGTGCCGCTGGCATCCTCGTTGCGGATGACCAGCGTGTTGTACATGCCGGTGAAATTCACATCGATGCCGTCCAGCTTGTTGACCATGATGCGCCCGCCGCCCAGAGAGGACGCCTGCATCACCAGCGTCTTGCCGTCGGCGGACCACGTCTCGACGACGGCGGTGTTGGGGTGGGCATCCCGCAGATGGATCTCGTCGATGGTGTAGGACAGCCCCGCCTTTTTTGCCTCGTCAAAGGCGAAGGGCAGACGCGGGTCGTCGGGCTTCATGCCCAGCAGACCGCCCACCAGCGCGCGGTCGGTGCCGTGTCCGGGGCCAGTCTCGGCAAAGGAGCCGTACAGGTGGATGGCGGCCCTCACCGGCGGCGCGCCCAGCAGGGAGCGGGCCATGCAGCCGATCCGCGCCGCGCCCGCCGTGTGAGAGCTGGACGGCCCGATCATCACGGGACCCAGAATATCAAAAATATCCAACATGGGAACACTCCTTTCATGGGATGGGAAGCGATTTTTCTCATCATAGCATACATCCTGCGGGAAAGCGAGGGGCAAAACAAATATTTTGCGGGGGATATGGATAGGATACGCCGGCGCTCTTGTCATTTAAGGACGAAAGTGGTATGGTACGGGTGCAAAAATATGGAGAGGAGCCGTATTTATGGAGCTGATGCCGCTGAAGCTGCACCCGTGCTATAAGGAATATCTCTGGGGTGGCCACCGTTTGCGGACGGACTATCACAAATCGGATGCGCCGGACGTCACGGCGGAGAGCTGGGAGCTGGCCCAGCGGCCGGAGGGCGTCTCCGCGGTGGAGGGCGGGGCGCTGGCGGGAGAGACGCTGGAGCAGCTGGCGGAATGGGATCAGACTGCCTTCTGGGGGAGCCGCTGCGCCGGAATGGAGGCATTCCCGTTGCTGGTCAAGCTCATCGACGCCCAAAAAGACCTGTCCGTTCAGGTGCATCCTGCCGACGGGACGGCACTTCGGGACAGAGGCGAGGCGGGTAAGGCAGAGATGTGGTATATCGTGGACTGCGGCGCGGACGCCGCCATCTACCTCGGCTTCTCTCGGCAGCTCACGCCGGAGGAGCTCCGGCGGCGGGCGGCGGACGGCACCATCTGTCAGGTACTGAACCGCGTGCCGGTGAAGAAGGGCGATACGTTTTTCATCCAGCCCGGCACCATCCACGCCATCTGCGCCGGCGTCCTTGTAGCGGAGATCCAGCAGAACTCGAACACCACCTTCCGGGTGTATGACTACCAGCGCCGGGACGCGGCGGGGAATTTGCGGCCCCTGCACCTGGAGCGGGCGGCGGCGGTGCTGCACTATGCGCCGTCGGCGGCAGGCGCCTGTCGGCCGCTCTCCGTCACGGAGCGGGAGGGCTGCACAGAGGAGACCCTGTGTACCTGCCCCTACTTTACCGTGGAGCGGCTGGATATCCGCACCTGCGCCGCACTGCATGGCCCCGGCGACTCCTTCCGACACCTGCTGTGCGTGGAGGGGGAGGGGGCCATCGTCCACGGCGGCGTTCGCTATCCCCTGCGGCAGGGGGACTCCTACCTCCTGCCCGCCGCACTGGGGGACTGTGGGGTGGAGGGGCGGTGTCGCGTACTGCTCAGTCACATATAGAAAGAAACACGCCGTCCGGCAATCTGCCGGACGGCGTATTTTTTACCGTATTTTCAGTTCAGGAAGTCCTTGAGCTTCTTGGAGCGGGAGGGGTGACGCAGCTTCCGCAGGGCCTTGGCCTCGATCTGGCGGATGCGCTCACGGGTGACGTTGAACTCCTTACCGACCTCCTCCAGCGTGCGGGTACGGCCATCCTCGATGCCGAAGCGCAGCTTCAGTACCTTCTCCTCGCGGGGGGTCAGGGTACTGAGCACGTCCACCAGCTGCTCCTTCAGCAGGGTGAAGCTGGCGGCCTCGCTGGGCTCGGACGCGGCCTCGTCGGGGATGAAGTCGCCCAGATGGGAGTCCTCCTCCTCACCGATGGGCGTCTCCAGCGACACCGGCTCCTGTGCGATCTTCAGGATCTCACGCACCTTGTCCACGGGCATATTCATCTCCTCGCTGATCTCCTCGGGACTGGGATCGTGACCCAGCTCCTGCAAAAGCTGACGGGAGACGCGGATGACCTTGTTGATGGTCTCCACCATGTGGACGGGGATGCGGATGGTGCGGGCCTGATCGGCGATGGCGCGGGTGATGGCCTGCCGGATCCACCATGTGGCGTAGGTGGAGAACTTGTAGCCCTTGGTGTAGTCGAACTTCTCCACCGCCTTGATCAGACCCAGATTGCCCTCCTGGATCAGGTCGAGGAACAGCATACCGCGGCCCACATAGCGCTTGGCGATGGACACCACCAGACGGAGGTTGGCCTCGGCCAGCTGCTGCTTGGCGCGCTCACCGGCCTTGACCTGCTTTTTCAGCTGCGCCAGCTCCTCGGCGGGCAGCGTCTCGCCGTTGGCCTCCGCCTCGTCCAGACGCTCCTCGGCCTCCCGGCCGGCGGTCATGGCCGTGGCCAGCGCCACCTCCTGATCGGCGGTGAGCAGAGGCACCTTGCCGATCTCCTTCAGGTACATACGAACGGGGTCGTCGATGTTGAAGCTGTCCACCAGCGAGTTGGGATCGACCAGCTCCTCCTCCTCGATCTCGGCAATGGCCTCCATGGGAGGCTCACCGTCCTCATCCGGCAGACCTACCAGAAACTCCTCGGAGCCGACCTCGATACCCAGCGTCTCCAGCGAGTCGTAGATGGAGTCCATCTGGTCGCCGTCCAGATCCATTTCGTCCAGCACCGCGCACAGCGCGCCGGAGTCCAGACGCCCCTTCTTCTTGCCCTTGACGAACAGCTCCTTCAGCTTTTCGTTGGCCGTCAGCAGTGCGGCGGCGGGCAGCGTGGCGATGGTCTTGTCATCCAGCTTGCCCTTCGACGCGCCGGGCAGCTTATCATCCGCCTTCTCGGCGGGCTTTGTATCGTCAGCGGCCGCAGTCTTGGCGGTCTTGACTGCCTTCTCCTGCTGCTGGGCCTTGTCCGCAGCCAGCAGAGTGTCTGCCATTTCCTTGAGCTGCTGGGCGGTGTACTTTTCTTCTGTCATGTTCGCTTTCCTCCATAACCTTTCTTATCTTTATATGTATCGCGGGCGGCGGCCAGCGCGTCCATGGCGCTGCGGCCGCTGCGTTTTGCATATTCCTCGCGGATGATGCGGATGTAATCCGTCAGCGCCTGATGGGCGTTGGCGGCGGACTCCGGCTTTTGCAGGAGGGTGGTCAGATGGCTCATCTCCTCCGGCGTCAGCACAGCGGACAGCGCCGCCATGCTGCTGCCGCCCCGGCAGCGCCACAGCTCACTGTAAATGCGGCCCAGCAGGGGCGAGGAGAACTCCTCCTCCCGCAGAGGCGGCTCCGCCGGGAACAGGCCGTCGTCCTGCATCAGAAGCCGGATGACGCCCTCCTCGGCCATGGCGCTGCGCAGATCGTCGTAGCGGATGGCGCGCTCCGTGGGCTGGAGGGTGCGGCTGAGATTCAGCTCCTGCCGCTCCTGCACCCGCCGGTCCCGGTTGATGCGGCGCTTGAAGGCGCGCTGCACCTCCATACGCATGGCCTCCGGCGACAGTCCCGCCGTCTGGGCGGCGCGGTTGGTGTACACGTCCCGCTCCACGGCGTTTTCCAGTTTACATAACTCCTCCGCCATCTCCCCGGCATAGCCGATGCGTCCCTCGTCGGAGGTCAGGTCGTACTTGCCGGCGATCTGGGCCATGCGGAATTCCACGCCGTTCTCGCTGCCGGACAGCAGGTTCTCAAAGGCGGCGGCGCCGTGGTTCTTGATGAAATCGTCGGCGTCCTGCTTGACGTATTTGCCGTCCACCAGACGGTTGGGCAGCTTCAGCACCTTGACGGTGAATTCGGAGTTGTTCAGCAGCTCCAGCGCCCGCTGGGTGGCCAGCTGACCGGCGTTGTCGTTGTCGTAGCACAGCACCAGCTCCTTGGTGAAACGGCTCAAAAGGCGGGTCTGCTCCACGGTCAGCGCCGTACCCATGGAGGCCACGGCGTTGTCAAACCCCGCCTGATGCAGCGTCACCACGTCCAGATTGCCCTCGCAGAGGATGATGTTGGGACGCTTCGTCTTTTTCGCCAGATTCAGCCCGTAGAGGATGCGGCGCTTGCTGTATGTAATGGTCTCGGTGGTGTTCATGTACTTCGGCTCGGAGTTGTCGATGACGCGGCTGCCGAAGCCCACCACGTCGCCCCGTGTGTCGATGACCGGCAGCATCAGACGGTTGCGGAACTTGTCGTACAGCCGCCCGTTCTTGCCGTTGACCACCAGACCCGCCGCCAGCAGCTCCTGCTTGGTGTAGCCCTTGCGCGTCATGGCGGTGAGCAGACCGTCCCACCGGTCGGGGGACGCGCCCATGCCGAAGCGGACGGCGATGCTTTTCCGGATCTGCCGCTTGTCCAGATAGGCCTGCACCGCCTTGCCCTCCGGGGAGCACAGCAGGTCATAGTACCAGCGGGCGGCGTCCCGGTTCAGCTCCAGCACACGGCGGCGCAGCCTGTCCGCGTCGGAGCGTTCCTCCTCCTCCGGCACCTGCAGGTTGGCGCGCTTGGCCAGAAACCGCACGGCCTCGGGGAAGGTCAGGTTTTCGATCTCCATGATGAAGTTGATAACGCCGCCGCCCTTTTTGCAGCCGAAGCAGTGGTAGATCTGCTTGTCCGGCGACACGGAGAAGGAGGGCGTCTTTTCGTTGTGGAACGGACACAGGCCGAACAGATTGCCGCCCTTGCGCTGTAAGGCGACGTAGCCGGACACCACATCCACGATGTCACTGCGGGCGATAAGCTCGTCCAGAAAGCGCTGATCGAACACGAAAACGTTCCTCCTCTCCCGAAAGTAGGTGTGCATGGCAGTGTGCAACATACCACCACATTAGAGTATACCGCAAAAATCGGCGTTTTCCTCTTTTCCCGCGAAAAAATTTTCACCTTATTTATAATATGGGCGTCGCCGGATTACAATATCGCCCCTGCAGAGCGAGGGGGGAGACGAGACAAGCGCCCCGCCGTCCCGGCGGGGCGGAGAAACGCCTGCGCCGGGGAAGCGGTGTTGTCGGGGAAGCGCCCCCGCCGCCCCCGGCGGGGCGCAAAATGCCCCCGCTGGGCGGGCAATTTGTTACAAACTGTCCGTCAAAACGCCTTTGTGGGGGAAAGAATTTGCGTTTTTTTGTGAAAAACAGACGAGAAAACAACAATTCAAAGATAAACAAACCTCAAAACGCGCAAAATGCGGGAGAAACAGGTGTGGTCATGCGGAATAAAACCGCACTAAAAGTTCTGGAAAATGCGTGTTTTGATAAGAAATAAGAACATATCGGAAAATTTAATTCTTTTTTAACATTTATTTATGAGTTTTTTCGCATTTTTCGGGGCTGTAACGCTTGATTTATTCTGCGGATATGGTATACTGACAGCGTGAACGGGAGACTGGGTATCCGGATCTGCCGATCAACAAAATTTTTTATGGAGGAAATCAAACATGAAGAAGATCATCGCAACTGTTCTTGCTATGGTCATGGCTCTGGCTCTGTGTGTTACCGCTTTCGCGGCTCCCACCACCGCCAAGAAGGCTTATGACAACAAGGGCAACGAGCTGAAGGGCACCTATGAGTATGAACTGGTGAAGGCTCAGTCCAGCAAGAAGGCCGACAACGGCACCATCAAGCACTACGTCGTGAACGGCGACACCTACTATGTCGCTGCTGACGCCAGCTCCTATGACCTGAAGCTGACCTCTGATGGTAAGGCTCCCCTGTATCTGTCTGAGATCGATGTCTATGCCTATGATTACAAGGCTACCGAGTTCAAGGCTATCGGCGAGAAGTGCGGCCAGCTGGATCTGGACGAGGGTGTGAAGGGCTACGTCGTTGAGACCGTCGCCGGTGACACTCTGTACTTCGAGGGTGATGAGAACGGCCACGTCGCTCTGCTGGTCAACGGCGAGATCGTGATGGCCACCGCTGCCACTCCCGTGGAGCACACCTGGAAGGCTTCCGCTTTCGACAAGAACGGCAATGCTACCGAGTACAAGTGCAAGACCTGCGGTACCGTTGCTAAGGTCTATAAGACCGTTGAGGCCGCTGAGAAGGCTGGCATGACCGAGACCGACACCGTGAACGGCGACCTGATCGGCTGGAACTACAAGGTTCCCGGCGCTGGCACCACCACCACCGGTAACAAGTCCCCCAAGACCTTCGATGCTGGTATCGCTATGTACGCTGGCATGGCTCTGATGAGCGTTGCTGGTTCCGCTGTTGTGATCGGCAAGAAGAAGGAGTTCTAATTTAGGACTTAGTTCTTAACGAAAAAAGACGAGGCTTCGGCCTCGTCTTTTTTTTGCGTCTGCACCGGCGCGGGCGGCCTCCGCTCCTCCACAGGAAACAAGAGCATTGCAATTTGCATAGCATCTGTTATATAATGTAAAGCGAAAGAAGCAATTGACCGTACCGGCAGCAGCTCGGTGCATGGCGGGCGGGGCCCGCAAGGAGGAGGACTATGAAGAAGCTGATGGCGCTGGTGACGGCGCTGCTATTGATCTGTACGCTGGTGGGCTGCGGCGGTGCGCCGCTGAAAAAGCCGCCGGAGCAGGATACGCTGGCGCTGCTGCGGCAGGAGATCGCGGACAGCGGCAGCCAGTGCGGCGTGGCCTATCTGGGCTACATGCCCGATGGCGATGATGTGCCGGCGTGGCTGGCGGACAACGGCTGGACCCAGACGTTCCCGTTCCTGTCCGACCTGACGGCGGCACAGGTGGTGGCGCAGGAGGGCGGCGAGGTATACTGCATCGTCCCGGCGGAGAAGCATGCCCGGGTGACGGTGGAGGCCTACGATGCGTTCAACGAGGCTGACCCGCTGGGCGATGTGCTGTACGACAGCACCGACGGCGCGCCCATCTGCCTGCGGGGCAACGTCAGCGAGATCATGGGCAACCTGCGTGTGACGGTGGAAACGGCAGAGGGGCAGGCGGTGTATTTCCCGTCCCTGAGCCTGCGGGACGGTTCGGTGAGCACCCTGACGGAGCAGGGCCGCGTGTACAACTTCACGCCGGGGGCGATCCACGGCGCGCCCCAGATCCGGGAGCTGTACAGCGAGGATTTCGACTATACGGACAGCGTGGGGAACACGGGACACTACACCTATCGCGTGCCGCAGCTGGAGGCGGACACGGAGGGGGCGGCATCGATCAACGGCGCCATTGAGCGGGAATACGGCCCCTTCGTGGAGGAGGCGCTGGCGTGTAAGGACGGCGGTTACAGCATAAGCTGCCTATATATCGTGTGGGAGACGTACCAGTACGGCGATATTCTGTCGCTGGTGATGTCCTGCGCGTGGGATGGCGACATGAACCAGTACAGCGTGTATCTGTATGATACGGCCAGCGGGACGCGGCTGAACACCGCAGAGCTGCTGGCAGAGATGGGCGTGGACGAGACGGCGTTTCTGGACGCGGTGCGTCAGGCGGCGGCGGAACGGTTCGACGGGAATTACGCCGACTGCACCGGCAACTTTGGCGATTTTCTGGCGGAGCGCCGGGCGTGGACGCTGTCCGACGACAATATCAATATGGATGTGATGGTGGCGTACCCGGACGAGGACGGGCAGCTCCATGTGGCGCTGCCCATCGGCTCCATTGCCGGTGCGGACGCCTACGAGGAATGGCTGACGCCGGAGCTGGGCGCAGTCGGATAACGAGAAGCGAAGGAGCCTCTCCCGGAGGGGAGAGGCTCCCGCGTGTTTTTAGGGGGGACGGACGTGAGAAAATGGCTGCGATATACGGCGCTGGCGCTGGCCGCGGCGGTGCTGGTGACGGTGGCGGCGGGGTGTGAGGTATACCTTGAGCGGCGGGGCGCGGTGACGACGCCGGCGTGTGAGCTGCGCAACGGGTATCCGTCGGTGGCTGCCGTCGACGGCGGCGCGCTGCTGTGTGAGTGGGATCACAGGACGGGGGAGTCGTACCTGAGCCGTTTGGATGTGCGGCGGGATCAGGTGACGTTGGCGCGGACGCTTTCGGGCGAGTGGTCGCTGGTGGAGCAGATGTTTGCGGACGGACAGGTGGTTTTGCAGCGCTGGGACGAGGCGGGCTCCGTCTTCCGGTTCCTCAATGCGAAGCTGGAGGATGTGCGGGACTTTGTGCCGGAGGCGGACGGCGGCAGGCTGTCCCACGACGGTGCGGGCTACTACTATCTGAAGGACGCGGCGCTGTACCGGCAGGACACGGTCACCGGCGACGTGCAGCGCGTGGCGCTGGATCAGGAGCTGCGGTTCGTCTCGCTGGAGGGCATCCATCCGGCGGCGGATCTGCTGCTGCTGTGGTGCCGGATGTCGCCGTTCAGCGAGAAACAGGGCATGGCGCTGGTGGAGCTGCACAGCGGTACTTGCCTGATGGTGCAGGAGAGGTCGGATATGCTGTGGTTCATGGAGCGGGGGCTGTGCGAGATGTCCTATGACGAGGACGGCGGGCGCGACAGCATCCGCTACGACACGGCGGACGGCGGCTGCCGGCAGGCGTCGGCGGCGGTGTTCGGCAGCGAGGCGGACAGCGTCTGGGTGGTGAGCGGGTCGCAGTACGCCCTGGCCTCCGACAGGCAGGGCGAGACGCTGTTCCGGCTGGGACAGACGCTGGAGCGGTGCGAGGTGACCTCGATACTGGCGGAGGCGGGCGTGACAGGGCATCTGTCCACTGTCTGCTGGCTGCCGACGGTGCAGATGCTGCTGGGCGTGCTGTACGATACGGCGCAGGATGCGCTGCGGCTGGTGGTGCTGGATCCGGCGCGGATGACCTTCGCCCCGTGCGGCGAGACCACGGAGGCGCCGTCGTTCCTGATGGTGGACGAGGGCATCACCGGGGTGTACTGGGGTGAGCTGGCCGGGCAGCCGCAGCCGGAGGATATGGCGGCGCTGCGCGCCTACGCCGACCGGCTGGAGAAGAAGTACGACGTGGACATCCTGCTGTCCGACCAGTGCGCCGGGCCCTGCGCGGCGTCGTGGGAGGACATCACCACCACCGATCAGGCGGGGCTGGAGGACGAGGTGGCGGCCATCTATCCGGCGCTGGAGGCGCTGGATCGGACGCTGGCGCTGTACCCGGACGGGTTTTTCACCCAGTTCCGCAATGCGCGGGGCGAGGGCGGCGTGCAGTTTCTGCCGGTATCCGAGTTCCATATGTCCTTCGAGGTGATCGGCATGAGCTTCGAGAACGGCGACTGGCACTGTATCGCCTATCAGGTGAGCAACGAGCGGCTGGAGACGCTGCTGTGCCACGAGATCTGGCACGCCATGGAGGATAAGCTGATTTCCGAGAATTGGAACGCCATCGACAGTTGGGCGTGGAGCGCCTGCAACCCGCGGGGGTTCGACTATTACTACGATTATGACGACGCCATGAACGAGGCGGACGGCAGCTGGCTTTATTTCGGCACGGCGGAGGATGTGTATTTCGTGGACGCCTACTCCACCATGAACCCCCGGGAGGATCGGGCGCGGATCATGGAGTACATCATGGGCGCGGAGGACGAGGCCGACGCGCTGGCGCAGTGTCCGGTCATCCGGCGGAAGCTGGAGATCATGGCGGCGGCGGTGCGCGCCGGATTTGATACCGCCGGGTGGGGCGTTACCCGGTGGGAGCAGCCCCTGACGGTGCGGGATAGAGCGGCGTGAGCCGGGACTGCCTGCATACGAGAAAACCGCAGACCCCTTACGGGGGCTGCGGTTTTTTGCGCGCTGCCCCCTTGACAGGCAGCGCGACAAATGATAGTATTAAAGAAACTAAAGTATCAATAAGACGGAAATACCAAAAGCGGGGCGCAGACAGTCAAAGCCGGCGTATACCGTGCGTCCGCTTGATAGGAGGATAAGGAGGCGTTTGTATGCGCAGAACAACGGCGACTACGGACTATCTGAAGGAGTGCATGGGTACGGCGCTGCTGGAATTGATGGGGGAGAAGCCCCTTGAAAAGATCAGCATCGAGGAGATGACGGCCAAGGCGGATGTGGGGCGCTCCACCTACTTCCGCTATTTCAAGAGCAAGGAGGAGGTACTGTCCTTCAAGCTGCTGTGCCTGTGGCGGCGGTTTTCCGCAGAACGGGGCGGCGACGGCATCGCCTGCGTTGATCCGCAGGGTATCCGGACACTTTTCGAGTTCTGCCTGTCCATCCGACCCATATGCGAGCTGCTCTATGATACCGGCCATCAGGAGGTGATCCTGCGGTTCTACTTACAGGGCGCTGCGCCCGTTATCGCCCAGGCCGACGCCAAGACCTACTATTTTATCCAGTTCATCACCTTCGGCCTGTTCGGGCTGATGAATGCGTGGGTGCTGGGCGGCTACAAGGAAACGCCGGAGGAGATGGCGCAGATCGTCTGCGCGTGGAAGGACGCCTCGCAGGAGGCGTAAGAGGAAAGGAGTGTTCACATGGGAAAGATCATGCGCCGTGTGTTGATCGTCGTTCCCGCCGTGGCCTTGCAGGTGCTGTGGCACGTTCTGCTGGTGAAGTGGCTGGCCCCCTATGCGCCGCTGATCGTGTCGCTGCTGTCGGTGGCGGCGGTTTTTATGGTGCTGTTCATCGTCATCAAGCGGGACGAGAGCACCTACAAGCTGCTGTGGCTGCTCATCATCCTGACGATGCCGCTGGTGGGCGCGCTGCTGTACCTGTTTTTCGGCAATAAGCGGACGGCGAAGCCGCTGAAAAAGCGGCTGCAAAGCGTGGAGAGCAGCGGTGATCCCCATCCGCTCCCCGTGGGCGAGACGCCCTTTGCGGGGGAAAAGCGCATGGAGCAGACCATCCGCTGGCTGGAGAGAAAAACCGGATATCCCCTGTGTAAGGCCCAGCCGGTGCGATACTATCCGCTGGGAGACAATATGTTCCCGGATATGCTGCGTGATATGAAAAGCGCCAAGCGCTCCATCTACATCGAGTATTTCATCATCGAGCCTGGGCAGATGTGGGACGCCATGATGGAGGTGCTGGAGAACAAGCTGCGGCAGGGCGTGGACGTGCGGGTGATGTACGACGACCTGGGCAGCATCTCCTCCTTCAACTTCAGCAACGCCCGGGAGCTGACGCAGAAGGGCATCCCCTGCGTGCCGTTCAACCCGCTCCTCGCCTTGAAGGGAACGGCCAACTACCGCGACCACCGCAAGATGCTCATCGTGGATAACGAGATCGCGTACAGCGGCGGCATCAATCTGTCGGATCGGTATATCAACCTGGAGCACCCCTACGGCCACTGGAAGGACACCGGCTTCCGGCTCACCGGCGAGGGGGTACACAGCTTTACCCATATGTTTTTGACGTTCTGGAATGCCTTCGCCCTGAAGAAGGGGGAGGGGGGTACGCCCATGCCCACGCTGCAAGACAGCGCCGAAGCGCCGCGGGAGACGGACGGGTATGTGCTCAGCTACTACGACTCGCCGCTGGAGCACGACGCCACCAGCAACCAGCTTTTCATCGACCTGCTCTCACAGAGCACGGACTATGCGTGGTTCTTCACGCCCTATCTCATGCTGGGCGACGACCTGATGGCCGCCATGCTCGCAGCGGCGCGGCGCGGCGTGGATGTGCGGATCATCATGCCCGGCATCCCCGACAAAAAGCTGATCTTCCGGATGTCCCGCAGCTTCTATCAGGTGCTGCTGAACGGCGGCGTCAAGATCTACGAGTACACCCCCGGCTTCGTACACGCCAAGAGCTTTGTGTCCGACGACAAGGTGGCCACCATCGGGACGGTCAATCTGGATTACCGCAGCCTGTTTCTGCACTTTGAAAACAACTCGCTGTTCTACCGCGCCGGCATCGTGGAGAAGATCAAGGAGGACTTCCTTGCCACGCAGGCGCTGTGCAGCGAGGTACAGCCCTACGACAAGAAGCGCTACTCCAGACGCTGGGCGGTGGACGGCCTTCTGCGCATCTTTGCGCCGCTGTGCTGAGGAAACGGGGAACGGAAGTACAGAATCGCTATGAAAAAACTCTTACCGAAAAAATACCGGCGTTTGCTCTGGGCGGGACTGTTGGCGTGCCTCGTCCTGTATGTCCTCGGCAGTCTGCTGGCGCCGCCGCTGGCGGGTACGCAGCGGAAAAGCGACAGGCAGATCAAATTGCCCGCCCCCGCCGCCGAGCGGGTATGCCTTGTGGACGGCAACGAGGAGGCGCTGCGCTGGCGACTGCGGCTCATCCGCTCGGCACAGTCGGAGATCGTCCTCTCTACCTTTGATTTCCGCGTTGACGAAAGCGGCTCGGATGTGGTGGCGGCGCTGCTGGACGCGGCGGAGCGGGACGTGCAGGTGCGGCTTCTGGTGGACGGCATGAACGCACAGCTGCATTTGCAGGGCAGCACCGCATTCCAAGCGCTGGCGGCTCACGAAAACGCGGAGGTCAGATTTTACAATCCCCTACGGCTGACCCGGCTCTGGAGCGCCAACTATCGCTGCCACGACAAGTATCTCATCATCGACCGCAGCGCCTACCTTATGGGCGGACGGAACACCAGCGACCTGTTCCTCGGCAGCGGCGGCACGACGCGGCAGAACATGGACCGCGATGTGGTGGTGTGCGGCAGCGGCTCCGGGAGGGGGTCTGTCGCCGCGCTGCTGGGTTACTTTGAGGACATCTGGGCGCTGGATACCAACCGGGAGTTCCGGGTAAACGGCGAAGCGGGGCGGGTACTGCGCGCCGCTGCCGCGCTCAGGGAGCGGTGGGCTGCTATCACCGGCACGGGGCGGGTGACGCCCATCGACTGGGATGCGGAGACCATACAGGCTGGCGGCGTGACCGTTCTTCACGGCGACTGCGCGGCGCGGAACAAGGAGCCGGTGCTGCTGAACACCCTGACGGCGCTGATGCAGGGCGGTCGGGAGCAGATCGTGGTGCAGACCCCCTACATCATCTGCAACCGCGCCATGTATGACGCGCTGGAAAAGGCCGCCGGCGGTGCGGCACAGGTGCAGATCATCACCAACGCACCCCAGAGCGGCGCCAATCCGTGGGGCTGCGCCGACTACCTCAACCAGAAAAAGGCCATTCTGTCCACCGGCGTTTCCGTCTGCGAGTGGCATGGGGAGAGATCCATGCACACCAAGACGATCCTGATCGACGACCGATTCAGCATCATCGGCTCCTTCAACTGGGATATGCGCAGCGCCTATCTGGACACGGAGCTGATGCTGCTGGTGGACTGTCCGGAGCTGAACACCGCCCTGCGGGCGGAGACGGACGAGATGGTGCGTCAGGGCAGGCTGCTCCTGCCGGACGGCACCGCCGTGGAGGGCGCGGCGTACACAGCGCCCGAGATGCCGCTGTACAAGAAGTTTTTGCAGCCGGTGCTGCGGGTGGTGATCCGCCCGTTCCGGTATGTGCTGTGACCGGCTGCCGCACAAAAATAGAGAAGAGGCACGGTGGGACAACGTCCCGCCGTGCCTCTCCCTTATTATATCCGCAGAAGCGGCCATCAGCACTCCACCGCTACCTTGATCACGCCGTCCCGCCGGTTCTCGAAAAGCTCGTAGGCCTCCTCGATGCGGCTAAGGGGGTAGGTGTGGGTGATGAGGGGCAGGGTGTCCAGCTTACCCTCTGCGATGAGGCGCAGGGTCTCGGCACAGTTGCAGCCGTCCACGCCGCCGGTCTTGAAGGTCAGGTTTTTGCCGTACATATCCGGCAGCGGCAGGGTCTGCGCCCTGTCGTAGAGCGCCACCACGGTCACGATGGCGTTGGGACGGGCACACTCCCACGCCAGACGGAAGGTGGCCTCCGTCCCCGCTACCTCCAGCACCACGTCCGCGCCGCCGTGGTCGCTGTGGGACTGTACAAAGGTCAGACAGTCCTCCGGCGCGACGGTGAGCACCTCCGGATAGTGGCGGTTGAGGAAGCGGACGCGGCTCTCGTCCTTCTCGCACACGATAATGCGCTTGGGCTTCTTCAGCATCACGCACAGCAGAGTGCAGATGCCGGTGGGGCCTGCCCCAATGACCAGCACCGTGTCCTCCGGCGTGATCTCGGAGATGCGCGCCGCCCAGAAGCCAGTGGCCAGCACATCGCCCACCAGCAGCGCCTGCCGGTCAGTAACGCCGTCGGGGATCTTATTCAAGCCCTGATCGGCAAAGGGTACCCGCACATACTCCGCCTGTCCGCCGTCGATGCGGCAGCCCAGCGCCCAGCCGCCGTTTTTGTCGGTGCAGTTGTTTACATAGCCCTTTTTGCAGAAAAAGCAATCGCCGCAGAAGGTCTCCACATTCACCGTTACCCGGTCGCCGGGCTGCACATGGGTCACGGCGCTGCCCACGGACTCCACCACGCCCACCATCTCGTGGCCCACGGTGATGCCCGGCACGGCCCGGGGAACGCTGCCGTGCTTGATGTGCAGGTCGCTGGAGCAGATGCTGGCCAGCGTCACCTTCACGATGGCGTCCCGCTCGTGGAGCAGCACCGGCTTGGGCTTTTCCGTCAGCGCAAATTTTCCCTCTGCAACATATGTATAAGCCTGCATTGTGTTATCCATCACTTTCTGAAAATTCATTTTGGGGCGGCGCTGCGGCGTGGCAGTCCGTACTGTGTCCTATCCTATCACGGTTTCCCGCAAAGCACAAGCGCCGCCGGACAGGTGAGCGCTTCGGCGCTTTCGGAGGCGGGGTGGGAGGTTGACACCGGGTCGGAAAACTGTTACACTGCCTGCATCCCCATCAATTTCGGCGTATGTGACAACTTGGAGGTAGACGATGGACCAGATCCGTATTGTTGCAGATTCCAGCTGTAATATTCTTGCGCTGGACGGCGTAGAGTTCGTCAGCGTTCCCCTTACCATTCGCACCGACACGGAGGAATTCCGCGACGATGCCGCCCTCGATGTAAATGAGATGGTCACGGTGCTTCGCAGTACGAAGGGCCGTTCTTACAGTGCGTGTCCCAATATCACGGATTGGGAGGAGGCCTTCGGCGACAGCGGCGATGTGCTGGCGTTTACCATCACCAGCAGCCTCTCCGGCAGCTACAACGCGGCCTGCATCGCACGGGATGCCTGTCAGGAGCGGGATCCCTCCCGCCGTATCTATGTGGTGGATTCGCTGTCCGCCGGGCCGGAGATCGGCCTGCTCATCGAAAAGGCGCTGTCCGAGGTGCGCGCCGGCGCGGACTTTGGCGCGGTGTGCCGGGCGGTAAAGGCGTATCATGAGCGCACCCACCTGCTTTTCGCGCTGGAATCCATGCACAACCTGGCGCAGAACGGCCGCATCAGCAAGCTGGCGGCGACAATGGCCGGCGTCCTCGGCATCCGCGCCGTGGGACAGGCCAGCGCGGAGGGTACCCTTGAGATGCTGGAGAAGTGCAGGGGCCTGCGGAAAACGCGGGAGTTCATGCTGCACGCCATGGAGGAGCTGGGCTACAAGGGCGGCAGTGTCCGGATCGGGCATTGTCAGAATCCGGCGTTGGCGCTGGAGCTTTGCACGGAGATCCAGCAGAAGTACCCCGGCGCGGACGTAAAGAGCCACGGGCTGCGCGGTCTGTGCAGCTACTACGCCGAGCGCGGCGGGATCATGCTGGGCTTCGAGACGTAAGGACGACATACGAATAAAAGCGGCGGCGCTGCCCGACAGCGGCGCCGCTTTCTGCTTGCGGCGGACAAAAATGAACAGTGCCGGAAGCCCTTGTCTGAATGGACTTCCGGCACCGCTATGGCACCCCCGGCGAGACTCGAACTCACTACATTCCGCTTAGGAGGCGGACCCTCTATCCCGGTGAGGTACGGAGGCATATATGAACCGGTACAAACGCCATTGTACCCCAGAGACGGGCGGTTGTCAACGGCGGCAGAAAGAAAAAGTTGTGGAAAAGGCTTGCATTCGGCACTTTGAGAGCATATAATACAAAGGTTAGTGAATTTACCCGAGAGAAGGGGGTCATACCTTTGCAGAACGAGAAATTGAGAAATGTGGCGATCATCGCCCACGTCGACCACGGCAAGACCACACTGGTGGATCAGATGCTCAAGCAGGGCGGCGTGTACCGTGAAAATCAGGATACCGTGGACCGCGTCATGGACTCCAACGATCTGGAGCGGGAGCGCGGCATCACCATTCTGGCCAAGAATACAGCCATACAGTACGGCGACACCAAGATCAACATCGTGGATACCCCGGGCCACGCCGACTTCGGCGGCGAGGTAGAGCGTATTCTGAAGATGGTCAACGGCGTCATCCTGCTGGTGGACGCCGCTGAGGGTCCCATGCCCCAGACCCGCTTCGTCCTCAGCCGTGCGCTGGAGCTGGGTCACCGGGTCATCGTGGTGATCAACAAGATCGACCGTCCCGACCAGCGTATCCATGAGGTCATCGACGAGGTGCTGGAGCTGCTGCTGGATCTGGACGCCACGGATGAGCAACTGGACAGCCCCATGCTGTTCTGCTCCGCCCGCAACGGCACCGCCAGCTACTCCCCGGATGTGGTGGGTACGGATCTCAAGCCGCTGTTCGACACCATTCTGGACTATATCCCCGCGCCGGAGGCCGATCTGGATCAGCCCTTCCAGATGCTGGTCAGCGCCATCGACTACAACGAGTTCGTGGGCCGTATCGCCATTGGCCGTGTAGAGCGCGGCGTGCTCAAGCAGAACCAGGAGATCGCGGTGTGCAACTACCACGATCCCGACGCGCCGGCCAAGCGTGCCAAGGCCGTCAGTATGTATGAGTTTGCCGGTCTGGGCAAGGTGCCTATCACCGAGGCGGAGGCGGGCAATATCGTCGCCATGTCCGGTATCGGCGATATCACCATCGGCGATACCATCTGCACCCCCACCTGTGTGGAGCCGCTGCCCTTCGTGAAGATCAGCGCACCCACCGTGGAGATGACCTTCTCTATCAACGATTCCCCCTACGCAGGGCGCGAGGGCAAGTTTGTCACCTCCCGCCAGCTGCGGGAGCGGCTGTTCCGCGAGACGCTGAAGGACGTGTCCCTGCGGGTCACCGAGATTGAGGGCTCTACCGACGCGTTCAACGTGGCGGGCCGCGGCGAGATGAGCCTGTCTATCCTTATCGAGACCATGCGCCGTGAGGGCTACGAGTTCCAGGTGTCGCCGCCCCGCGTGCTGTATCAGACCATCGACGGCAAGAAGTGCGAGCCCATCGAGCGTCTGGTGGTGGACGTACCCAGCGAGAGCGTGGGCGCGGTCATCGAGAAGCTGGGCAACCGCAAGGCGGATATGCTGGAGATGACCCCGGTGGGCAGCCGCATGAAGATCGAGTTCCTCGTTCCCAGCCGTGGACTGTTCGGCTATCGCAACGAGTTCATGACCGACACCCGCGGCGAGGGCATCATGGCCAGCGTGTTTGACAGCTACGCCCCCTACAAGGGCGATCTGACCCGCCGGAATACCGGCTCCCTCGTCTCCTTCGAGACGGGCGAGAGCGTGGGCTACGGCCTGTTCAACGCCCAGGAGCGCGGTGCGCTGTTCATTGGGCCGGGCGTGCCGGTGTACGAGGGCATGATCGTGGGTGTCTCCCCCAAGCAGGAGGATATCACGGTCAACGTGTGCAAGAAAAAGCAGATGACCAATATGCGCGCCGCCGGCTCCGACGATGCGCTGCGTCTGGTACCGCCCCGGAAGATGAGTCTGGAGCAGTGTCTGGAATTTCTGGCGGATGACGAGCTGCTGGAGGTCACGCCCAAGAGTCTGCGGATGCGCAAGACCATCCTGAACCATGAGAAGCGGATGAAGGCCACCCACGGCGGCAAGAAGAATTGACCAAATATAAAAAGAGACGGCGTCGCCGTCTCTTTTTGTGTCAGAAGATAATCGCGTATTTGCTGTGCGGGAGGGAAATAATTGCCCCAAAGCAAGAAAAAGCAATGTACATTTCCGGAAACACATGGTAGACTGAAGCTGTAAGCAGAGAGCCCCGGAATGGGGGCGGAAGATATGAGGAGGAGCGTTATGAAACGGGTAGGAAAGAGCCTGATGGCATTGGCACTGGCGCTGGTGATGTCGCTGACGCTGCTGCCGGTGCAGGCTATGGCTGCGGAGGTGACCGCGGAGACGGCATCCGACGGCGCGTTGCTGGATGGCTATCTGTACCAGCTGGCAGGCATGGACATCGCCGACTATGAAAGGGGCTTTGACACGGCCGGCACACCGGCCATGTACGCCGCATCCGGGAACCTGACGGCGGCGGAGCAGGCGGCGTACAACACCCTGAAGGAGCAGCTGATCCTGATCGCCAACGGACAGCGGAAGGACACGGCGATCCAGATCACGGGCACGCTGCCGGATCAGACCTCGGCGAACAAGGTGTGGCAGGCGCTGCTGGCGGATCTGCCGTATGCGCTGTACTGGCACGACAAGACGGTGGGCATCGGCTATTCGTATATACCGGATAACGGCTGGAAGAACATCACGTTCAAATTCGCGGTGGCCGCGGAGTTCCGCGGCGACAGTCTGTACACCACCAATATTCCCAACGTGCCGGCGGCGGTGGCGGCAGCCAAGCAGGTGGTGTCTGCCAACCGCGGCAAGACCGACTATGACAAGCTGCAGGCATACCGGCAGTATATCTGCGACCAGGTCTCCTACAACTTCACCATCAACAAGGACACAGCCTACGGCAATCCCTGGCAGCTGCTGTGGGTGTTTGACGGCAACGCCAGCACCAATGTGGTGTGCGAGGGCTACGCCAAGGCGTTCAAGTACCTGTGCGACCTGACGGAGGAGAGCAACGGCTGGATCGGCTCCGTGGAGACGCTGGACGTTACCGGCACGATGAATGGCGACAGACATATGTGGAACGTGGTGCGCATCAACGGGACGAACTACCTGGCGGATGTGACCAACTGCGATCAGGGGACGGTGGGCTACCCCACAGAGCTGTTCCTCTGCGGTATCCAGACCAACGGCAGCAGTATGTACCATCAGGATACCAAGACCACTTATATCTACGATACCGACACCAGAAACTCCTTCAAGGCGGCGGATCTGGCCGTCTCCGCCGAGGGCTTTGATCCCGGCGCGGCGACCGTCCCGGCCAATGTGAAGCTGGTGAGCGCCAAGGTCGTTAGCGGCGGCATTCAGGTGACATGGAACGAGGCGGACGGCGCGGTAAAGTATCGGGTGTACCGCAAGGATGCCGTCAACACCGTCTGGAAAGTCATCGCAACCGTGACCGGCACCAGCTATGTGGATAAGAGCGCTGCGGCAGGCGTGACGTACAGCTACACCGTCCGCGGTGTCGACGCAGACGGAGAACTCAGCCCCGGCTTCGACAGAACCGGCGTCAGCGCTACCATTCCCAAGCCCACCGCCCCCGCCAATGTGACGCTGGGCGATGCCAAGGTGGTCACTGGCGGCATTCAGGTGACATGGAACGAGGCGGACGGCGCGGCAAAGTATAAGGTCTACCGCAAGGATGCCGCCAACACCGTTTGGCGGGTCATTGCAACTGTAACTGGCACCAGCTATACGGATAAGACCGCTAAGATCGGTACGAAGTACAACTATACGGTACGCGGCGTCGGCGCTGATGGCAAGACTCTCAGCCCCGGCTTCGACAGAACCGGCGTCAGCGCCACCATCTCCGCACCCACCAATGTGAAGTTAGTGGGAGCTAAGGCTGTCAACGGCGGCATTCAGGTGACATGGCAGCAGGCGAACGGCGCGGTGAAGTACAAGGTTTACCGCAAGGATACTGCTAACACCGACTGGAAGGTCATTGCGACGGTGAGCAGTGCCAGTTATGTGGATAGGACTACCAAGATCGGTACGAAGTACACCTATACCGTCCGCGGCGTAGCTGCCGACGGAAAGACCCTCAGCCCCGGCTACGACAAGACCGGCGTCAGCGCCACCGCCGCGCCCGCCAACGTGACGATGGGCAGCGCCAAGGCGGTCAACAGCGGTATACAGGTGACATGGCAGAGAGCGGAGGACGCGGCGAAGTACCGCGTTTACCGCAAGGATGCCGCCAACACCGGCTGGAAGGCCATCGCAACGGTGAGCGATACCAGTTATGTGGACAAGACCGCTAAGATCGGTACGAAGTACACCTATACGGTGCGTGGCGTGGCTGCTGACGGCAAGACGCTCAGCCCCGGCTACGACAAGACCGGCGTCAGCGCCACCGCGACGCCTGCCAGAGTAGCTCTGGTGGATGCCAAGCGTGTCACCACTGGGACAAAGGGCATTCAGGTGAGGTGGAAGTCGGCCGCCAATGCCCAGACCTACAACGTCTATCGAGCGGCCAACCCGCCGTCCGGAGATGTACCTGCCTCTGCATGGGTGCTGGTGGGGAAGAAGGTCAACGCCTTGACCTTCAAGGATACCACGGGCAAGTCCGGGACATTGTACGCCTACACCGTGCGTGGTGTGGCGGTGGACGGCAAGACCCTGAGTGCCGCCTACAACAAGTACGGTGTGCGGGTCACCATGCCCTGAGCGGCAGGGAACAAGAGGAAAAGGAGGACGTCCGCGGGGCGTCCTCCTTTTTGCGGCTCAGAAGGGGATCGGCGCGATGGCAGACACGTCGGCGGGGTCGGTGAACAGGCCTCCGGCGGGGGGCAGGATGCTGAACAGGATGCAGGCGACAGCCAGCAGGAGCAGGACGGCGTACCACAGCAGCTCGCCGCCCTGTAGGCGGCGCAGCAGCAGGACATAGGCCGTCAGGGCGGCGGCAAAGGACAGCAGGTACAGGATGGCGGGGGGCAGACCCAGCGGGGTCAGCGCGGCGGCCAGCACAGCCGACAGCAGCACGGCGGCACACAGCCCGCTGCGGGAGCTGCCGGGCTCCAGATGATGCAGCACCAGCGCCGCGGGGAGCATGGACCAGAATGCCAGCTTTCCCAACTCCCACGGACTGCCGTTACGCGGGGCCAGCGCCCGCGTCAGTGGGTCGGGAGCCTTGAGGTACAGACAGTACAGCAGCACCGCGCATACGGCGGCGGTGAGAAACGCGAAAAAACAGCGCAGACAGCGCATGGTATGTCACCTCCCTGTCCACACTCTATGCGTGGATGAGGCGGAATATTTCCCCTGCACATTGACAGGGAATAGCGGAAAAGAGTATACTAAAGAAGATACTCTAAGAGGACAAGGAGAACGATATGGCAAAGAAAATGGGCCGTAAGGATACCGCCTCTGCGATGAAGCTGACGCAGGAACTGCGGCACCCTTGGCTGATACCGGTGCTGGCGGTTTTTTATTTCTTCGTGACCTGCCTGATGCTGCAGGGCTGCAACAAGGGCATTACCATGCTGCTGCTTCTGGCGGCTGTGACAGCGATCATTGTGGCGGGTGAAAGATTGGGGCAGCGTATGACATGGCCGGCGCTGCTGCTGGGACTGTACGTTTTGATGGATGGGATATCCACCCTGTACGCACCGTCGGGCAAGTTTGCGCTGTATGAGTTTTTGAAGGTGGCGGCGGCGGCCTGCATGGCGCTGCTGCTGACGGCGTTGGAGCCGGAACGGCCGGGCCGTACCGGGCGCTGCGCCGCCACGGTGTTGGAGACGGCGGGCGCGTTGGCCTCGCTGGTCAGCATCGACATGGTATCTACGCAGCTTCTGTACAAGCTGCTGAACGGACTGACGGCACCGCTGGGCGCGCCGGTGATGCTGGAAAATGTGCTGCAGGAGCAGCGGCTCAAGACGATTTTTGAGAACCCCAACGTGTTTGCCGGATGCGCCGGGGTGGCGATCCTGCTGGCGCTGGGTCTGGCGGTGAACACCGACGACAAGAAGGCGCGGTGCCTGCATATGACCTGTCTGCTGCTGAACAGCACCGCCTTCCTGTTGGCGGTGAGCCGCGGCGCCATGGGCGCCATTGCGGCGGCGTTCCTTGTGTATCTGCTGCTGGAGCGGGGACAGCGCCGTGCCGTTTCCTTCGTGCTGATGGTGGAGACGCTGGTGCTGTCGGGTGCTGCGGCGCTGTGTACCCTGCCGGCCTATGCGGAGGCGGGACAGACGGTGCAGGTGCTGCCGTTGCTGGCGGCGATCGCCGCAGCAGCCGTCCTGTGCGTGCTGGATATTTTTGTGGGCCGCCCGCTGGCACTGCGTATGGCGCAGCGGATGAAAACGGTGAATATCGTGCTGCTGGCCGCTCTGGGCGCCGTGGTGCTGCTGACTGCTGCGGCGGTGAGCTGGACCGGCGCGATCACGCTGCAAGGCGGGGAGCGCATCACACGCGGCGCCTATCTGGGCGAGGGCGAATATACGCTCCATGTAGATGCGGACGGGCCGGTGAAGGTGACGGTGCAGACCCAGACGCAGGAGGATGCCGTGATGAACCGGAAGCAGACGGTCTATCGGGGCGAGGCGGACGGCGCAGCGTTCACCGCACCGGCGGACAACCGCTCTGTGACGTTCCTTATCAGCGCCGACGAGTCGGTGCATATCTCCGCCATCCGCTACGAGGGGACATCCTCCGGGGAGTTGAAGCTGAAATATAAGCTGCTGCCGGAGGCCATTGCGGGTCGTATCCAGACCCTGCGCTCGGAGGGCAACGTGGTGCAGCGCCTTGTCTATGTCAAGGACGCCATGCAGCTGTTCCGCCGCAGTCCTGTGGTGGGGCTGGGCATGGGCGCCTTTGAAAACGGCATCTATAGCGTACAGAGCTATCACTACGAGACGAAATATGTCCACAATCACTATGTGCAGACCATGGTGGACACCGGCGTGATCGGTCTTGCTTTGTGGCTGGGTCTGCTGGCCACCAGCGCGGCGGCGATCATCCGCCTGTGGCGCCGGGAGCGTACCGAGGCGCAGTCGATGGCTCCGGCACTGGGCGCGCTGCTGCTGTTTTTGATGATCCACGCGGCGGTGGAGATCATATTCTCCAGCGGATACTTCCTGCCCTTCGGCATGGGAGCGCTGGCGGTCATCAACCTGACCTGCGGGCAGACGCTCCCTCTGCGCCGGGCAGGGGACAAGACGCGGCGCTGGATGGTGCGTGCAGAGGGGCTTGGACTGGTAGTATTTGTGGTGCTGCTGACCATGAACCTGTGGGCGGCACAGCTGGCGCAGCGCGGCACCTACGACGCGGCGGCACAGGCGGCGGAGGTGGATCCCTACGAATGGGCGGATCACAAGCTGGCCTATGTATATAATGCCTCGGCGGAGGAGGCGCTGCCGGAGAATATGCAGGAGACGCTGGCACGGTACATGGCGGATCTGGAGAAGCTGAATTCCAACGCCGTGCCCAAGTATCTGGCGGAGGCGTATTTTAATCTGGGTGACGTGGAGAAGGGCTTTGCTATGCTGGAGAAGTATGTGGACTACACATCCTCCGACCCCGCCACGTGGGATACCAGCTTCCGTATCGTCATGCAGCACAGCGATGACAGCGCGGCATTCCGCCAAGGCGCGGCACAGCTCCGGGATAAGCTGGAGCGCTGGAACCGGCAGAATCTGGGCGCTATCACGCTGTCCGAGGATGTGACGGCGTATCTCAACGAGCTGCTGGGCGACGCGTGACCTGCAGCGGAGAGCGCAAAAGAGGAGGAATTGTCATGCCATCTGTACTGTGTACGGCATCTACATTTTCCCATATCATCAACTTTCATCTGCCCTACCTGCGGCGCTTCCGCGAGCTGGGGTGGCAGGTCAGTGTGGCCTGCGGCGGCGATTGGCGGGATATCCCCTATGCCGACGAGACGGTGGTGCTGCCGCTGGAGAAAAAGATGTCCTCTCCGGCCAACCTCCGGGCGGCAGGAATGCTGCGGAACATGATGGAGCGGGAACACTACGACCTTGTCATCAGTCACACCTCGCTGGCGGCCTTCTTTACACGCTGGGCGGTGCGCGGGCTGCGCGACCGGCCCAAGGTCGTCGACGTGGTTCACGGCTACCTGTTCGACGACGAGACGCCGGCGGCCAAGATGCTGCTGCTGACCCGGGCGGAGCTGCTGCTGGCGTCAAAGACCGATCTGGTGCTGACCATGAATGCGTGGGACACCCAATGGGCCGCGGCGCATCACGCGGCGGCCCGGGTGGAGGAGATCCCCGGTATGGGCGTGGAGCTCCGCCGCTTTCAGGCGGCGGGGGAGACGCGGCAGACTATGCGGGACAAGCTGGGCTTGTCGGAGCAGGACATTGCGCTGATCTACGCGGCGGAGTTCTCCGAGCGGAAGGCACAGTCGGCGCTGCTCCGCGCCCTGCCGCTGCTGCCGCCGCAGATCAAGCTGCTGCTGCCGGGCAGCGGCGCACGGCTGGAGGCGTGCCGCGCCTTGGCTGATGAGCTGGGCGTGGCGGAGCGCGTGCGGTTTCCCGGTCAGGTCCGCGACATCCCCGTGTGGCTGGGTGCGGCGGATATCGCCGTATCCTCCAGCCGGTCGGAGGGGCTGCCCTTCAACATCATGGAGAGCATGGCCTGCGGCTTGCCGGTGGTGGCCAGCGACGCAAAGGGACATACCGATCTGATCGGGCCGGAGAACGGGCTCCTGTTCCCACGGGGGGATGAGGCGGCCTTTGCCGCCGCAGTAAGAAAGCTGGCGGCGGATGCCGGTCTGCGGGCGCGGATGGGACAGGCCGGACGGGAGAAAATGCAGCGGTACGCACTGGATGCGGTACTGCCGCAGGTGATGGAACAATACCTGTCCGTGACAAGATAAAGGAGAGCGGATATGATACGGGAAAATCAGCAGTTACTCAATCAATTCAACGTCTTTACGGATGCGGTGGCGGCCTTTTTAGCCATGCTGGTGTCCTACTGGCTGCGCTTCAGCCTGTTCCGCGGCATCAAGGGGCTGCCCTTCAACTACTACGTCTGGCTGGGTGTGGTGGCGGCGGCGCTGACGCTGGTGGTGTTCGCTGTGGCGGGGCTATATGAGTCCTTCCGCACCGTGCGGTTCCATGTGGAGGCCGGGCGTGTAGCGGTGCTGGAGCTGCTGGTGGCGCTGATCATCATGGCCGCCATGTTTGTGCTGCGTCTGGGCGAGACATCCCGCTGGTCGGTGGTGTTCTTCTACGGTATCGCGACACTGCTGCTTCTCGGCAAGCGCGCCTGTATCCGGCTGCTGCTGCGGCGCTATCGCGCCATGGGTTATAACCAGAAGCGGGTGCTGCTGGTGGGACACGGCGAGAGCGCCGAGGCCTACGTCAAGCGGGTGGCGAATGACCGAAACTTGGGTTATCAGGTGCTGGGATATGTGGCGGACAACAGCAAATGGGGAAAGCTCCCCTACTGCGGCACATACGGCCAACTGGAGGAGATCTTCCGGCGGGAAAAGCCGGATGAGGTGGTGGTGGCCCTGCCCACAGAGGAGGGGCGCTGGATGAAAAAGATCATCAACGCCTGCGAAAAGGACGGCACCAAGCTGTCCGTGATACCGTCCTACGTCAAGTATATGCCCGCCAATCCGCAGGTGGACAGCGTTAACGGCCTGCCGCTTTTCAACCTGCGCCGCATTCCGCTGGACAATGTGGGCAACGCCTTCATCAAGCGGACGGCGGATATTGTCTGCGCTCTGCTGCTGATCGTGCTGACCTCGCCGCTGATGCTCATCGCGGCCATCGGCGTGAAGCTATCCTCGCCGGGGCCCATCATTTTCAAGCAGGAGCGGGTGGGCAAGGATAAAAAGCCGTTCTATATGTATAAGTTCCGCTCCATGAAGGTGAACAGCAGCCAGAACACGGGGTGGAGCAAGAATGAGGACAACCGCAAGACGTGGTTCGGCTCCCTCATCCGCAAGTGCTCGGTGGACGAGCTGCCTCAGTTCTTCAACGTGCTCAAGGGCGATATGAGCCTCATCGGGCCCAGGCCGGAGCTGCCGTTCTTTGTGGAGCAGTTCCGGGAGGAGATCCCCCGCTATATGGTGAAGCATCAGGTGCGGCCCGGTATCACCGGCTGGGCGCAGGTCAACGGCTACCGGGGGGACACGTCCATCTCGAAGCGCATTGAGTACGATCTGTACTACATCGAGAACTGGTCGCCGGCCTTTGATCTGCGGATCCTGCTGATGACGGTGTTCTGTATGTTCAACAAGGAGAAGATCAACTCGCACCGGGATAAAAAAGAAAAATGAGAGAAAAAAGGCAGGCGCACAGGCGCCTGCCTTTTGTATGTCACAGCTTCAGCTTTCCGGCGAGGAACGCCTCGTACCGGTCGCAGATGGCCTGCACGTCGCTGCCGAAGGCGATCTGCCGCCCCTTGTGAAGCCACAGCACCTTGCTGCACAACTCACGGATCTGCGTCAGGGAGTGAGACACCAGAATGCTGGTGGCGCCGGAGGAGAGGATCTCCCGCATCTTGGCCTCGCTCTTTTTGCGGAATGCGCCGTCGCCGACGCTCAGCACCTCATCCAGAATGAGAATATCCGGCTGCACCAGACTGGCGATGGAAAACGCCAGTCGGCTCTTCATGCCGGAGGACAGTTGCTTGAACGGTCTGTCCTCGAACTCTTTCAGCTCCGCAAATTCGATGATCTGCTCGTACATCTCGTCCATGAATTTCCGGGTGTAGCCCAGCATGGCACCCCGCAGATAGGTGTTCTCCCGCACTGTCAGGTCGCCGTCAAAGCCGCTGGCCAGCTCCAGCAGCGCCGCAATGGTACCCTCCCGGTGGATACTGCCGCAGGTGGGCTCCATGATGCCGCTGACGACCTTCAGCAGCGTGGATTTTCCCGCGCCGTTGGTGCCGATGATGCCCAGCATATCCCCCTTTTCCAGCGAAAAGGTGATGTCTTTATCCGCCCAGAATTCCTTGACATGGTAGTCGCGCTTCAAGCGGCGCACCACATATTCCTTCAAACCAATGTCCTTGAAGTCGCCGGTGATGTAGCGGATGGAGACGTTGTTAACCTCTAAAATGCTCATGTCCGCCTCCTTACACATAGTACAAAAACCGGGTGTTGTACTTCTTATACATTCGGCAGCCCAGTCCCAGCACGACCAGTACATCAAACAGCATCAGCAGGTGGAACCAGACGGAGGGGATGGTGGCCTCGATGACGATTTTTCGGAAGTACCGGATGTACAGGTAGATGGGATTTACCAGAAACAGGCACTGGATGTTGTAGCTGTAATGGTCAATGGTGTAGAAGATAGCCGACATATACATCAGTAACTGGGTGAAGATGCTCCACAGGTACTGGATGTCCCGGAAGAACACGAACAACGCCGACAGCACCAACCCTACGCCGATGCTGAACAGCACCAGCAGGCAGATGGGGTAGAGCAGCAGCAGGAACTTCCATGTGAACGTGATGCCGTCAAAGGCGCAGAACACGAAGAAGATGCACAGCGTCAGGCCGAAGTTGATGAGGGTCTGTACGTTCTTAGAGAACAGAAACAGGTACTTGGGGACATTGACCTTTGTGAAGATGCGGGCGTTGCCCATCAGGGACTGCATACCCTGAGACGTGGATTCGTTGAAATAGGCGAACACCAGGTTGCCACAGAACAGGTAGGTGGTGTAATGCGCCATGTTGCGGCCAAAAAACTGGGTGAACACCAGCTTCATCACCAGCAGCATCAGCAGCGGCGACAGCAGGCTCCACGCCATGCCCAGCACCGTGCGCTTATATTTCTTTTTGAAGTCGCGCTTCACCAGCTCCTCAAAGAGGAACTGATAGCGCAAAAGCTTATTTCGGATCATGTGACGATTTCCTTGTGGTTATTGGTAAAGATTGGCGTTGGTACGCCGCAGCGGTCAGGTGCGCTCGATCCGCGCACAGATGCGCCCGATCCACTTGTCATACCGCAGAAGGGATTTGAGTTCCTCCAGCAGCAGGGAGATGACCAGAGAGACGACGGTCAGCACTGCGATGATGGGGATAAAGTGCCTCCACGCATAGATGAAGTCTGCCAGATATATGCCGCGGATAAACGTATGTACCATAAAGATGTTCATGGAGTGATGTCCGAGGAACTGGAGCACCTGCCGGACGCTGGGGATGGGGATCACAAACTCCACAGCGAACAGGACGAGCACCAGCGGGAAAAGTCCCCATTTCAGCTCCCAGTATTGGGCGGTGGGAATACTGCCGTAGGACAGATAGCCTGCCGCCAAAAGCAGAAGCTCCACAGCGAAGCGCAGCCATCTGCGCCGGCCGTTGACGATCCGCTCGATGAGGTTGTACTCAGCGCAGAGCATTCCCAGCACAAAGCAGAAGAGGAAGGGATATGGACGGCTTCCACCCCTGGCGAAGGGATCGAGTAAAAGCAGCCGCGGCAGGATCACTACTGCCGCAAGGCAGATGGGCAGGCGTTTTTCACCCGCGCCGTTTTTGACGCCGCACAGGAGGATGGGAACCAGCATGATATACACAAAGCAGGCGCTCATGTACCACCAGACGCCATCCAGTGTGCCGGTTTGAAAGAGATTTGCCAGACCCAGAAAGTCGAGGACGATCTCGACCAGTGAGTTCCAGATATTCCCCTTGAGGAATATACGGGCAAACCGTCCGTCTGCGAATTGAGTAATGATCGCGCTCAGGATCCAGATCACCCAGTAGCCGGAGAAGGTCTTGATATACCGGGAGACCGTCCATTTCACCGGGGTGGTGGTGCGGCTGCGGTAGCTGAGATATAGTCCGTAGCCGGAGACGAGGGCGAACAGAGACACGCAGATCTTGGACAGCGCGGCAGCGTATACCACCCCCCCTTGCTGGAAGGGCCAGAAGGAGATAGTATAGTCTGCGAAGAGCGTCGCCTTGCGGAAGCAGTGGTGGAACAGCATCAGGAGGATGGCGATGCCCTTTACCGCCTGAGAGGCATCCTTATCGAAGCGGAGCGAAGTTTTTTTCATGCGGGAATCCTCCTGTGGCGCAGTGGTATCGAAAAATTAAGTGACCAGCTTTCGCAGTCCCGGCAGATACGAGCAGATGACAACGGACACGACGGTCAGCGCCCAGACGATCAGTGTATAGCAGACAGCCGACCACCACGCGCCGGTGCGGGAGACCGTGACACCGAAAAGCGTAATGTTGGCACCGAAACACCAAATAAATGTCTGGTGTAGGAAATAAATGCCGATAGCACGCTCCGCCAGCCATGAAACGGCACGTCCCAGCTTTTCCGGCATCGCCTGAAACCAAGCTTTCCCGCGGTAAAACAGGATAAAAACGCCCGTTCCATAGCAGAGGGGGCCGATGCTCAGCTCGGAGAAATACTGGTGGGTGACATCGCCGTGCTTTGAGAGATACAGTCGGCACAGCAGCGCAGTGAGGCCAAGTCCCAGGACGATCAGCAGTCCGGCGGACTTTTGCAGGCGGCTGTCTGCGGGCATATAATCGTAGATATAGCGGCCGAGAAACAGAAATCCCATAAAGCCGATATAGAATATCTGTACAAAGGAGTGGGAATAGACGGTGCCGCCCAGATCGAAGACTTGGCCATAGCATGCCAGCAGGCTGGGGAACAGCAGCGAGATCACAATGAGGCGCCGCTGCCATGCACGATCCAGCGCCGCATGGAGCTTGAAGAAGAACGGTGCCAGCGCATAGATCCAGACGAGCTGATAGGAATACCAAAGCGGTGTGGACGGCCCACGCTTCACTGGGATGGAGGCGAACGACCGGAGCAGCGCCGCCAGGCTGTATGTGTCTCTGTGGTGCAGCAGCATATCCAACACGATGTAGAAGGCATTCCAGAACACCAACAGTACCAGAAAGTGTACCAGCTTTTTCAGCCATTTTTTGGTATCCATGGGTCTGCCGAGCACAAAGATGCCGGTGGTCAGCAGAAAGACCGGAACAGCACAGCGGGGGAAGATGTTTAACAGGAAATAGGCGAGCCAGTTGCTGTCACCGCCGGGACCGCGGTTGTACACCGTACCTACGGAGTGGATCATGACGATCAGATAGGATGCCAGCAGCTTCAGCACATCCAACCAGCGCTCACGCTCCTTGGGGGCGTGAGGCACCGCCGACTCCCGCAGCAGCAGCCACACCGCCAGTGCCAGCTCTACGGCCAGCAGTGCCGTGGCGATGGCCAGCCGCACGGCCTTTTCCGTGCGCTGCACGGAGACCGGCGTATCCGGAAGTGCTACTCGAATGCGGGTGTCCTTCGGCGCATAACAGTCGACGGTCTGCACCTCACCGCAGCATTCGACCTGAACGATACCCTTGGCGCTGTTGCCCAGGAACTCCAGATAACGGTGAGAGCCGGCAGGGAGCGCTACTGTGAAGCTCCGGGAGGCCTGACCCGACACATAGTTTTTATTGGCACTGTCGTACCATTTGTACCAGTTTTCGTTCAGCCAGCTGTCCTCACCTGTAACGTGAATGGACTGGGAGTGGCCATTGACAAAAACACCGGTGAGGTAGAGTGTGGTCTCATGGGAGGCGCTGTTTTTTTCGTTCAGCGCCGTGATGGTCACGGTGTCCGCCTGCGAAAGACCGGACAGAGGCAGCGCGTCGACGGCGAGCCAGTTCACGCAGGAGCAGCCGACTGTGAGCAGAGCGATCAGAAGCAGGTACTTACACCGATTCTCTCTCTCTCTCTCTCTCTCTCTCTCTCTGCGCGCCCTGCCCTCATCAGCGCCAGCGCGGCCGCCAGCGCGCAGAGGAGCGACGCGGCGATCTTACCGAAAAGCATCATTGGCCGTGCTCCTCCAGCAGACGATCCAGACGGCTGTTCAGGGCGGCTACCTCCGCCTCCAGCGCGGCGATCCGTGCCGCGTCAAGACCCGTCTGCTCGGCGTAGATGGCGTTTACCACGTGTTCCTTGATGCGCTGGCCGCTCTGTCCATCGAAATAGGGGATATGAGACTCGAAGGCGGCCCTGCGCTCTGCCTTGCGGGGATCCTCGCCCCGCAGACACTGCTCGGTGAAGGCGATCATATCCTCGGTGGTCAGACCCTGATAATAGCTGTCAATAATGGGCTGCACCGCGTCAGTAAGCGGCTCGTAGTAGTCCTTGTTTGCCATGAAGAGAATGGGGTAGCCGGTGACATCGGCCTCCACCATCAGGGCGCTGCGGTCGGTGATGAGGAAGTCGCCGTGCAGGATGGTGGGGCGGTAGTCGTCCGACCAGTCGATGTAGGCGTTTTCCATCTCGCCCAGCATATCCACCAGCTTTTTGGCGTGTACGCCCAGCTCGCCTTCGCCGTCCAGAAATTTGGGATGCGGCAGCAGCACCGCGAAGATCTCATCCTGCTTGGAGGCCAGATAGCGGGCAAACCGGAGATACACCGGCAGCTCAGGCGTGACCATGATGCCGGTACCGTCAGGCTGCGGGGTGATCTTGGGAAAGTGAACGTGCCAGACGAGGATCTTCCGACCCTTGGCGCGTTGGGCGATCTCCGGGAGCTGGGAGAACTGCTCCTTGTGATAGAGCGCGTCGAATTTGGGATGACCCAGACATTTGACGGCGGCGTAGTTGGTGCTGTAACGGCGGTAATCCGCACGGATGGACTCGGAGAAGGTGAAGACGCGCCATGCGTTTTTCACCACAGCATTCAGGAAGTGGGCGTCCCGCGCATGGGCGGTGTCCGACAGCTCGATGCCGTAGGGAATGTAGATGATGCGGGTACCCTTTTTCTTGAAGGCAGCGGAACGGACGTGGGGACGTCTGTGGCCGAAGTCGTAGGGCGTCTGCATCACGGTGATGTGGGGCATGAACTGGCAGAACAGCTTGTCGCTGTACGGTGTGTAGGCGATGCCCTTCTCCTTCAGAAACTGCTGGGCGGTCAGCATCTGCGTGGTGTCGCCGTATAGTTCGTCCAGCAGCGTGAACTCCACACGGATGCGGGGATCGTCCTTGCAGGCGAGATAGAAGCTCTCCCAGCTGGGCCAGAAGGAGGCCGCCTGAAACAAAAACAGTACGCGGATCAGTTCACCCTCCTGATAGGGGATGAGATAGTCGTTTTCGTTTCCGCCAGAGGAGAAGCGGATCGTCTCCTCCAGATCGCAGATAACATTTCGCATCAGCTTATAGGTTACCTTGCGCATAAATTCAGCCAGCGGTTTGAAAAGACGCTTGATCCCGTATTTGATAGACATGAGTGATTTTCCCCCTATAAAGTGATTCGCTTTCCCTCTCTTGCGGGTTATTTTTTCAGATGGTCTTTCCCGCACAGGTATTTGTAGAACATACTCATCATCAGGTGGTCGAAGATCATGTGGATGTCCTCGGTGACCTGCATACTCATCACCGGCGCGTGCAGCGAGATGTCACACAGCTCCTTGAGCTTGCCGCCGGTGTAGCCGGTGATGCCGATGACCTTGTTGCCCTGCGACTTGGCGTAGTCCACGGCGTTGAGCACATTCTTGGAGTTGCCGCTGCCGGAGATGGCCACCAGCACGTCGTTGGGCTCCAGATTGCCGCGGAGCTGGAAGCGAAATACCTCCTCGTAGCCAATGTCGTTGGCAATGGCCAGCATGGTGGCCACGTTGTCGTTGAGGCAGTGGAAGCGGAACGGCACCTCGATATACTCGGAGACGCCCTTGTTGAAGTCGTTCTGGAAATGGGAGGCGGTGGCGGCGCTGCCGCCGTTGCCGCAGATATAGATCCGGCCCTTCTTCAGTCGGGTCTCATCCAGAAAATTCAGGCAATCGTTGATCGCGTCCACGTCCAGCTGGCTCAGGATCTCCTGTTCCAGCGCGATGTACGCGCGGATGTCCTTCGTATAGTCCATGGTCAACCTCCTATGATCTGTTTCACGACGTCCAGCAGATCCGCGCCGGTGCGCTGGGGCTGTACGTCATATTTCCCGTCACGCCCGGCCTCGCCCGTCAGGACAAGGGCGGTGTGGGTGCCGGCGTTCAAGCCGGTCTGGAGATCCACGGTGGTGTCACCCACCATCCACGACTGGGCAAGATCAATATTGAACCGCTCCGCGCAGGCGGTGAGCATACCGATGTCCGGCTTGCGGCAGCGGCAGGGGATCTTGTAGGCGGGATTTTCCTCCGGATAGCCCTTGTCGGGGTGGTGGGGGCAGAATACGATGCCGTCCAGATAGGCGCCCTCCTGTCCCAGCAGTGTAGACAGCTTTCGGTGGATGTTCTCCACATCCTCCACGCTGCACATACCGCGGGCTACCACCGGCTGGTTCGTCACCACAACGGCCAGATAGCCGGAGCGGTTCAGCAGACGGATCGCCTCTGCCGCGCAGGGCTCCAGCTCCAGCTGCTCCGGGGTGGAGATGAGTCCGCGGTACTGATTGACCGTGCCGTCCCGGTCGAGAAATACGCATTTCTGCTTTTTTTCCAGATTGCGGGCGGCTACCACACCGCGCTCCAGCTCGCCGGCTGCCGCAGTGATGCGCTCCGGCGTACCCACGTCCTTGATATACTCCGGGGACAGGTAGGCGTATACGGCACCGCCCTGCCGCGCCAGCGGCCAGAGAACCTGCTTTTCGAGGTCGGTCTTTTCGCCGCGGACGATGCGTCCGCACAGCCGCTTGTTCACAATGTAAAAGCCGGCGTTGACGCAGTTGTCATACCAGTCCGTCCGCGTATCGTGCTTGGAGAGAAAGCCGCATACGCGCTGTGTCTCGTCCCGCAGAACGATATCGGAGTCAAAGGGGTGGGAGTTGGGGTGTACAAACAGAGTGGCCTCCGCCTGCTTTTCACGGTGGAATGCCATCATGCGGGGGATGCTGATGTCGAAAATGGTGTCGCCAAACACCAGCAGGAAGTCCTCCTCCAGCCGGTCAGCGACCTCCGCCAGCGCACCGGCAGTACCCAGAGGCTGCTCCTCCCGGAAGTAGTCGATGCGGACGCCGAAGTCGGCGCCGCTGCCGAAATATGCCTCGATCTTCTCGCCCAGATAGCCGATGATGAGAAGGATGTCCGTGACACCGCTGCGGCGCAGACATTCGATCTGCCATTGCAGAATGGGCTTGCCGGCGATGGGCGCCATGGGCTTGGGGATCTCGTCATTGGTGATGGAGCGCAGGCGGGTACCCTTGCCGCCTGCCATGATGACCGCCTGCATTACAGGACCGCCTCCACCGTTTTTGCCACCGCCTCGTCACTGGTCAGAGAGGTGCTCCAGCCGGCGGCGTGGATCTTGTCCAGATTGTAGGCAAATACGGGGACATCGCCCTTCCAGCCGCCTCGGCCGCCGGTATACTCAAAGGGAATGCCGGTCAGACCCATCTTCTCGCAGACGATCTCCGCGATACGGGTGACGGAGGACTGGGTCTCCACGCCCACGTTGTACAGCGTGACACCCTTGCCGACGTCCTTAAAGCGCATGATGGCGTCCACCAGATCCAGCACATAGATATACGGTTTGGTCTGGGTACCGTCGCCCAGGATCCGCAGGTGGGAGGGATCATCCTTCAGCCGCTTGACAAAGTCAAAAATGACGCCGTGCGTCAGCCGGGGGCCGATGACGTTGGGGAACCGGAACACCAGCACCTCCAGATCGTTCATGTAGGCGTAGGCGGAGATGGCAGCTTCAGAGCCGAGCTTGCAGCCGCCGTAATAGGAGATGGGGCGCAGCGCCACGGCGTCCTCGGATACCTCGCGGCCCATCTGCTCGCCGTAGACGGCGGAGGTGGACGCGAAGAACAGCTTTTTCACGCCGTTGAGCCGCATGGCCTCCAGCAGGGAGAACGTGGTGGAGTAGGTGTTGTGATATTCAATGGCGGGGTCGTTGGCGCTGGCCTGAATATCGGAGTTGGCCGCCAGATGGAACACATAGTCCACCTGCTCCGCCCGGAAGATCTCGTTGACGGCGGCGAAGTCCGCCAGATCCTGCTCGTACAGCTTGAAGCGGGGGTTATCGAGCAGGTGGGTGATATTGGCCTTTGTGCCAATGAAATAGTTGTCCACGCAGACAACGTCGTGGCCCTCGGCCAGAAGCGCGTCGATGAGGTGGCTGCCGATGAATCCGGCGCCGCCGGCTACTAATGCCTTCATATTCTTCCTCCTTTAATCCCAGTATTTGTCACCAATATACGCCACAGAGGTACCGTCCTTCTCGAAGGAGAAGGGGAATTCCTTTTTCCGCAGAGCAACGCGCAGCTGCTCCTGCTTGTCGGGCTCACAGTAGAACAGCAGGAATCCGCCGCCGCCGGCGCCCAGCAGCTTGCCGCCCAGTGCACCATTTGCCATGGCGGTCTCGTACGCCTCGTCGATGGCCGGATTGGAGATGCCGCTGGCAAGCGTCCGCTTCAGCTTCCAGCCCTCGTTCAGCAGGTCGCCGAAGCCGGAGATGTCGTCCCGCTCCAGCGCCGTGCGCATATCCTCCGCCAGCGCGCACATCTGGCGGAGATTGGCGGTCTTGTCCGCGGAGCCCATGTTCTTCTTCTGCTCCGACAGGATGGAGTTGGCGGAGCGGACGTCGCCGGTATAGAACATCATCAGATTCTGCTGGAGGCGGCGGTATGTCTCCGAGCGCATCATTACCGGCGCCACGGATACTGTGCCGTCCCGGTGGAAGCAGATGAAATTCAGGCCGCCGTAGGCAGCGGCGTACTGATCCTGCTTGCCGATGGGACTGCCCAGTTTTTCGATCTCGATCTGGCAGGCCTTTTCCGCAATGGCGCCCTTGGACATATACTTTCCCTGATAGCAGTTCAGCGTGTTGATAAGACCCACCGTGAACGTGCTGGAGGAGCCAAGGCCGGTGCCGCCCGGCACGTCCGCCGTGGAGACGATCTCCACGCCGTGGAGCTTCCGCTCGTTCAGCACACAGTTGAAAATGCGGTGCCGGATCTCGGAGAGGTCATTGACCAGCTCGTTTTCGGAGTATTTCAGAAGCGTTTTGTTCTCGTCGAAATACGGATGGATGGAGATGTAGCAGTAGCGGTTGATGGAGGTGCTCAGTACGCAGCCGCCGTACTGCTCGTAAAAATCTGCCAGGTCACTTCCGCCGCCGGCAAAGCTGATGCGGAAGGGCGTTTTCGTCATGATCATGCGGTTTTCCCCTTTTTTCCATGTTTTAATGTGCGCCGGAGCTTTTTGGCCGTGTGCAGGAGATACGCTGTGGCTGTCAGGCCGGTAAGCCGCAGTAGAAGGCGCAGAAGCCGGACGAGACGGTCGCGGCCGCCGGACAGGATCTCCCGGGCGTTGGCAAAAAGCTGCCGTCCCGCCGTTCTGTCCGCCGCCGGTATCTCGTAGATCTGCGCCATATTGAGAACATATTCGAACTGGAGCTGCGCCGTCACGCAGTCCGAATAGGGCAGGGCCGCTTCCCGCAGCCGCCGGATGGAGCGCTCCAGTACGAACACGGTATCCTCCAAACGGCGCAGGGTGGGCCTGTCCATCAGGGATGTGCCGCGCCCTACGGCGTATCGGTAATACGGCGTATGATAAAAGGCAGCGTCCGGCTGTGCCAACAGGACGCTGGTGGTGTAGTCCATATCCTCGCTCATGCGGTTTTCCAGAAATGTGATACCGTTCCGCTCCAGAAAATCACGGCGGTAGATGAAGCGCCACACATTCCAGAAGCACTGGTGCCGCCGCAGCATCCGGTCGATGTGGGCTACACCCTGAAAATCACCACCGGCGCCGATCTGGAACCGCGGCTCCAGACATCCGGTGCGGCGGTTGTCGTGGTAGAAGTCGAAGACGTACAGCTCCTTGGGGGCGGTATCCTCCCGGATGCCCTGCAGCGCATGGGCGAACAGCGCCGTGTCCACCAGATCATCGCTGTCGATATACAGGACATAGGTACCCCGTGCCTCGCGCACCGCGCAGTTGCGGGCGTTGGACAGTCCCTTCCCATCCTGCCAGAGCAGATGGATGTTGGCGTGCTGCCGGGTGCAGCGCTCTGCGATGGCGGTGCTGTCATCGGCGGAGTGTCCCAGAGAGAGGATGATCTCATCCGCCGCCGTCAGCGCCGGAAGTATACTCTCCAGACAGGCGGACAGATAGGACTCCACGTTAAAAACGGGGACGATCACGCTGAATGTCACACGATCCGATCCCAATAAGCAGCACGTCCTTTCTCGCATTTTTTGCAGGTAAAACGCCGGAAAGCATACTTCCAAGCATAATACCAGACCGTAAAAGAATAGCATATTTTCTCCGCTTTTGCAATAGACTGCACTGAAATTCCGCGGGCCTTTCGACGGAAATGCCAGGATATTTCCGCGTTTTTTGCGGTTTCTGTATGCTGCGCCGCCCGACAGAAAAAATACCCGCCCGCACCGCCCCTGCCGCCGAGGGAAGGGGGATGCGCACGGCGGCAGGGGCGGTGGTACAGAGCGTGAGAAAGCAGCCATTTCCCGGAGAAAATGGCTGCTTTTTATGTGTGATCAGTTCTGTGCCGGTTCGCCCTCCGCCGCCAGCACGTCCTCTGTGTCGGCGCCGCACAGGCGGATGAGCTTTTCCGCCAAGATTTTGGAGAAGCCTGCGATCAGCGCACTCTCAATGACCAGCAGTTCTACGGCGCTGTCGGTGCTCTGTCCAGGCGTATGGATACCCTCCGCGCCGGACTGCACCTGCTGGTTGAAGAACAGCGCCAGCCGCCGGAACTTCTCCGAGTAGTTCTCGTAGACCACCCGTACCTCCTCCTCGCTGCTGTCCGGCGGGATGACCTTCTGCACGTCGCTGATGCTGAGGCTTTGCTTCATGGTCAGGATCATGATGAGGTAGGCGATGTGTACCCGGTGGTACTTGCGCTTTACCGGCGCGGGCATGATCTTCAGGCGTACATAGTTGTTGATGGTGGAGGAGGTCACAAAATGCTCCTTCGTTCCGGCGGGGGAGGGGATGAAGCTGAGATACTGCTCCAGCAGCACGATGACCTGATCCATGTATAGGCCAAAATCCGGGATAGTCTCCCATTCCGGCAGGTGATAGTCGGTGATAAACTTGTCCCAGCGCCGCAGCTTGTGAGCCACTAAGTCCTTGTCGTATTGCATTTCGCTGCCTCCTTACTTGTAGACTTAATATACTATATCATAAGAACTTTTTTTTGACAAGAAAAACATGATGCAATATCTTGACGCGGCGTATCTAATATGTTATATTATGTAAAAACGCCGAGGAGGGTGTGCGATGGAACGGGCGTATGTATACGGAGATTCTCTGCTGAAGGCCACCATGCCGGATGAGGCGATGCGGTATCACTTCCATCTGGCGGAGATCATGGCGCAGTACCCCACAGAGCGGCTGGAGGTGGTGAACCGCGCCAAGATGGGCTCGACGATCAGCAAGGGGTTGTCGCTGGTGGAGCACGATGTGCAGCGGGGTATGGACGCACGCTGGGCGCTGGTGGCCTATGGCGGCAATGACAGCGACTTTGACTGGGCTGGTGTTGCCGCCGATCCGGAGGGAGAGCACAAGCCCCGCACGGAGCTGCCGGATTTTCTGACCAAGCTGAAGCAGACGGTGACGGAGCTGCTGCGAGCCGGGGTGCAGCCGGTGCTGATGACGCTGCCGCCTATTGACGGGAAGCGTTATTTGGATTATATTTGCAGAGACGGGCTGAGTCGGGAGCGCATTTTACAATGGCTGGGCGACGAGGGCCGCATTTACCGGCATCAGGAGCTGTACTCCGACACGGTGGCCTCCTTCGCCTTGCGTGAGGGGCTGCCGCTGATCGACGTGCGCCGCCGTTTTCTGCCGCTGCGGGAGCTGCCGCAGATGATCGCGGCGGACGGCATCCACCTGACCATGCTGGGATACAGGCAACTATTCGATACATTGGCGCAGTGGGTCACGCCCCAGCTGTAAGGACGGCCCGCGCCGGCGGAAGCAAAAGGAGACACTTATGGTACATATCATCACGGACAACGCGGCAAATCTGTCCAAGGCACTGCAGGAGCAGTACGGTATTGAGGAGCTTTGCCTGACCTATACGGTGGACGGCGTACCGGCGGACACCTCGGTGGAGTTTGATGGCCGCGGGTTTTACGAGGCATTGCGGCGGGGGGCATCGGTACAGACCTCCATGGTCACGCCCGATGCGGCGCAGAAGGGCATGGAGCCGTATCTCATCAACGGTGAGGACGTGCTGTATGTGGGGCTGTCCAGCGGTGTCAGCGGCACCTGCTGGGGCGTGGGGCTGGTGGCCCGTGAGCTGGCGGAGAAGTATCCGGAGAGGAAGATCCGGGTGCTGGATACCCGCGGCGCCTCGCTGGGTGAGGGACTGATCGTGCTGGCGGCCGCCAAGCTGGCGGCGGAGGGCCGCGTGATCGAGGAGATCGTGGTGCGCTGCGAGGAGCTGTGCGGCAAGATGCGCCAGCACTTTATGGTGGACGACCTCAAATTCCTGCGCAAGGGCGGGCGTATCTCGGGCAGCGCGGCGCTGGCCGGTACGCTGCTGCAGATCAAGCCCATCCTACAGGGCGACGAGGAGGGCAAGATCGTCCAGCTCGCCAAGGTGCGGGGCCGGAAGGCCGGTATGGAGGAGCTGGTGGCGCTCTACGACCAGATGGTGGAGGACAGGAGCGCACCGGTGGGCATCTCCCACGCGAGCTCTCCGGCCGATGCGCTGCACATTGCCACGCGGCTGCGGCAGGTGGGCTGCACCGGCGAGATCCTGACGGTGTGCCATGAGCCGGTCACCGGCGCCCATGTGGGGCCGGGGATGCTGGCGGTGTACTTCTACAGCGAGACGTGGCGGTGACGGCTTCCACGTAAAAAAGAGCATAAAAAGTGACCGGGAGGCTTCCCGGTCACTTTTTTTGTGCGTTGCAGCGCGGCGAATCACTTGGTCAACGTCTCCACCCATGCGGAGTATTTGGCGAGGTTGGCGTCCCGCTCCGCCGCGTCCTTGCCGAGGGTCAGGATGTAGACCTTGATCTTGGGCTCCGTACCGGAGGGACGGACCAGAATGGTGGTGCCGTCCGCCAGCTCGTAGCGCAGGACGTTGCTGCCGTGCAGCTCCATGGGAGTGACGGCGCCGGTGGCGCAGTCCACGGCGGTGCCGTCGGCGTAGTCCTTGCGGACGACAACGGTGACACCGGCGATCTCGGTGGGCGGCGTCTGGCGCAGACGCTTCATCAGCGCGGCCATCTTCTCCAGACCGTCCACACCGGGCATCACAAGGTTATGGGTCTTTTCGCCGTACCAGCCGTACTTGGTGTACAGCGTCAGCAGCGCGTCGTAGAGGGTCATGCCCTGGGCGGCGTACCAGCCCGCCATCTCCGTGATGAGCAGGGAGGCGGTGACGGCGTCCTTGTCACGGACATAGTTGCCCAGCATATAGCCGTAGCTCTCCTCGTAGGACATGATGACCTCACCTTGACCGGCAGACTCCAGCTCGCCCTTCTTCTCGGCCATGAACTTGAAGCCGGTGAAGGTGTCGTAGCAGGCGACACCGTTGGATTCCGCTACCTTGCGGGCCATGTTGGTGGTGACGATAGACTTGAGGAACACCGGCTTCTCCGGCATCTTCCCGGCACGGCGCAGGGCGCCAATGAGATAATCCAGCAGCAGCACGCCGGTCTGGTTGCCGGTGACGGCGATGAACTTACCGGCGTGGTCGCGCACCATGATGCCCACGCGGTCACTGTCGGGGTCGGTACCCAGAATGAAGTCGGCGCCCACCTTATCCGCCAGCTCGATGGCCAGATAGAAGCCCTCGGGATTCTCCGGGTTGGGGGAGTCCACCGTGGGGAAGTTGCCGTCCAGCACCATCTGCTGCTCCACGCAATACAGGTGCTTGACACCCAGACCCCGCAGCGCCTCCGGCACCAGCTTCCAGCCACAGCCGTGGAACGGGGTGTAGACCACCTTGAAGGTATCGGCTACCTTCGCCATGGATTCGCGGTCGTTGACCATGGCCATGACGTTCTCCATGAAGGCGCGGTCCGTCTCCTCGCCCATGATCTCGATGAGGTCGGCCTTCACCGCCTCGTCAAAGTCCATGCGCTTGATACCGGTGAAGATGTCGATCTTTTCCAGCTGGGCGGCGATGGCGTCGGCGTGCTGGGGCGGCAGCTGGGCGCCGTCAGACCAGTAGACCTTGTAGCCGTTATACTCCTTGGGGTTGTGGCTGGCGGTGACATTGATGCCCGCCTGGCAGCCGTAGTAGCGGACGGCAAAGCTCAGCTCCGGCGTGGGGCGCAGGGACTCGAAAATACGGACGTGGATGCCGTTGGCGGCGCAGACCTCCGCGGCGGCGTGGGAAAAGAGCATATTGTTGTTGCGGCAGTCCATGCAGATGGCAACGCCCTTCTTCTTGGCGTCCTCGCCCTCGGCGGCGATGACATTGGCAAAGCCCTGGGTGGCCCAGCGGATGACATGGATGTTCATCTGGTGCAGACCGACCTTCATGGTGCCGCGCAGACCGGCGGTGCCGAACTCCAGCGGGCCGTAGAAGCGGTTTTCGATCTCCTTTTCGTCACCGGCGATGCGCTCCAGCTCCGCGTGCTCGGCGGGGGAGAGAGCATCGCTGTGGAGCCAGCGCTCGTATTCCTGTTTATAGCTCATATAGGTACTCCTTTCAGGGTGATTATGTACTTATTCCTCGTCTTCCACGGGCTGGGCAGTCAGCAGTTCCTGCGCCTCCTCCAGACGGGAGGCGGGGACATACAGGCTGACGCCGAAGCCGGAAAAGCCGTTGATGACCTTGCCGGCGCCGCCCTCACGGTCGTAGTACTTGAAGCAGGGGACACCGTAGGCCGACAGCAGGGAGATGATCGTGTCGGCATCGGCGGCGGAGTCAAAGGTCTGCTTCAGCAGGACGGCCTTTTCATCCTGTCCCGCCGCGTCCTTGGGCCATGCGGGGACATCCGGGTTGCCGGTAAAGCTCCAGTTTTCCATGGGAATGACCTCCTATTTGTGATATTTGGCGCCGCCGGCGATCTGGTATGCTCGGTAGATCTGCTCCAGCAGCATGATACGCGCCATGTGGTGGGGAAATGTCATGGGGGACATGGACAGACGCCAGTCGGCCTGCCGCTTCAGCTCCTCGTCCAGACCGACGCTGCCGCCGATGAGGAAGGTGATCTGGGTCTTGCCCTGTACGCCGAAGTCCGTGAGGCGGCGGCTCAGCTCCTCGCTGGAGCAGGACTTGCCCTCGATGCACATCGCCACCAGCGCGCCGCCCTTGGGCAGCTTTTCCCGGATGGCGGCGGCCTCCGCTTGCAGGGCGCGGCGGATCTCGGCAGGGGAGGGCTCGTCTGGCAGGCGGCTCTCCGGCAGCTCCACGATCTCCAGACGGCACAGACGCTGGAGGCGCTTGACATACTCGGCAGCGGCGTCGATATAGAATTTCTCCTTCAGCTTACCGACGCAGAGGATCGTTACCTTCTGCACGCGATCACCTCCGGTGTATAGCAGTCGCTCAGCTCATCCCGCGGCGCGACCTCCACGGAGACGTCCAGATCGGACAACGCCGTCTCCATGACGTGCAGGGCGCGGGCGGGGGTGTTGTTCTCCCGGCTCAGGTGAGCCAGCACAAAGCGGCGGGTGCCGCACTCCGCCATGCGGCGGGCAAAGGCGGCGGCGTCCTCGTTGGACAGGTGACCCCGTCGGCCGAGGATGCGCTGCTTCAGGGAGTAGGGATAGGGACCGGACTGGAGCCAATCCACATCGTGATTGCTCTCCAGCACCAGCAGATCCACACCGGTGAGGGCGGCGGCAGCCGGCTCCGGCACGAAGCCGGTGTCGGTGAGGATGCCAACGGCCTCGCCGCCGCAGTCGATGCGGTAGTCCACGCTTTCCCCGGCGTCGTGGCTGGTGGCGAACACGGTGATCGCCGCGGGGCCGATGGAAAAGACGCTGCCGGGAGAGACGGGGCGCAGGCAGCCGTCCAGTCCGGGCAGGCGGCTGCGAAGATAGAAGGCGGTGCCGCCGCTGGCGTACAGCGGGATGGCGTGATGCTTGAGAAGCGTGGCAAGACCCGCCGTGTGGTCGGTATGCTCGTGGGTGATGAGGATGGCGGACAGGTCGTCCGGCGTCAGGCCCAGCTGGGCAAGGGACTGCTTGATGCGGCGGGCGGAGATGCCCGCGTCCACCAGCAGGTGGACACCGCAGGCAGAGACCAGCATACAGTTGCCCTCGGAGCCACTGGCCAGTGTATACAGTGAGATCAAAACGGTATGTACCTTTCTAAAACAGCAGCGTCCGTTGCAGCAGGCCACAAAGGCTGCGGCCTATTGCAGCGGACGCTGATCAGCATATGTCAGCTAATATGGGACTCGACCTCGCCCTCGTCGGGGATGTCGATCATGGAGATATCCGCGCCCACGGCACGGAGCTTGCCCACCAGATCCTCGTAGCCACGCTCGATATACTGCACGCAGCTCAGCTCGGTGGTACCCTTGGCGGCCAGTCCGGCGATGACCAGCGCCGCGCCGGCCCGCAGGTCACAGGCCTGGATGGGAGCGCCCACCAGCTGGTCGACACCCTCGATCACGGCGACCTTGCCGTCCACCTGAATGTGGGCGCCCAGACGCTTTAGCTCGTCCACATACTTGAAGCGGTTGGCACCGTAGACGCCCTCGGTCACAAGGCTGGTGCCCTGTGCCAGAGAGAGAACGGCGGCGATCTGGGGCTGCATATCCGTGGGGAAGCCGGGATAGGGCAGGGTCTTGACGTTGGTCTTTTGCAGCGGCTCGCTGCGGCGCACCAGCAGGGTGTCGTCGTTCTCCTCCACCGCTACGCCCATCTCCATCAGCTTGGCGCTGATGCAGTCCATGTGCTTGGGGATGATGTTCTTCAGCAGGAGCTGGCCACCGGTGGCGGCCACCGCCGCCATGTAGGTGCCAGCCTCGATCTGGTCGGGGATGATGCAGTAGGTACCGCCGCTGAGACGCTCCACGCCGCGGATCTTGATGGAGTCGGTGCCGGCACCCTTGATGTCCGCACCCATGGAGTTCAGGAAGTTGGCCAGATCCACGATGTGCGGCTCCTTGGCGGCGTTTTCGATGGTGGTGACGCCGTCAGCCAGTGCAGCGGCCATCATGATGTTCATGGTGGCGCCCACGGAGACAACGTCCAGATACACCGGCGCGCCGGTGAGACGGCCGTTCTTGGCGGCGGTGTGGATGAAGCCGCCCTCCACGGTGACGTCAGCTCCCATGGTGGTGAAGCCCTTGACGTGCTGGTCGATGGGGCGGACACCGAAGTTGCAGCCGCCGGGCATGGCCACAGTCGCCTGTCCGAAGCGGCCCAGCAGAGCGCCCAGCAGGTAGTAGCTGGCGCGGATACGGCGGGCCAGATCGTAGGACGGGCGGGTGCTGTGGATGGCGTGGCAGTCGATCTCCACCGCGTGACGGTTCAGCACGCGGATGTGGGCGCCCAGCTCCTCCAGAATGGAGAAGAACAGGGTCACATCGCTGATCTGGGGAATGTTTTCGATGCGGCAGACACCGTCCACCAGCAGGGCGGCGGGAATGATGGCGACGGCGGCATTTTTTGCACCGCTGATGGTCACTTCGCCAAACAGCGGACGGCCGCCATGGATAATGTATTTGTTCAAAGCAAGTCCCTCTTTTCAGGTGGTCAATAGGCTCTGGTAACAGTGTGTCCAGAGCGCGGGAACTTCATACCGCGGAGCGCGGCAGAAGATGATCTATATGCAGACATGGATAGTATACCATATTTTTTGCCAAAAGCAATAAATGCGTAAAAATTTATTGGGAAAGCACAAAAAAAGATGGGGTAATGCAGGAGAACATGAGGATGTTTACATAATTTCAAGAAGGGAAAAAGCACAGCGCGTGTTATTTTCCGTTCCCGCACCGAAAAGTGCAACCGGATGGGTGGTTCGGGGGGAGAGGTGACATTGATCGAGGGAGGGAAAGGTATATGATCCAATTTAAGGACTGGCGGCTGGAATGGGACGGCTCGCCGGTGGCGATGCAGTTCGACAATGACAGTGTACGGCTGGAGATCGTGGGGGAGATGCCGACAGGGTACGATTGGGAGCTGTTGATGCGGGAGCCGGAGGGCGGCATGGACATCCTGCCGTTGGAGGAGCAGCCCGGCGGCGTAGGTGTGCTGCTGAAGCGGGAGAATCTGCCGAAGTGGGGGACTTACGCCTTACAGCTCAGGGGGACGCTGCAAGCTGACGGTACCACCCAACGGCACAGCACGGTGGCGGAGGTGCTGGTGCCGGAGAGCCTGTCGGGGGATACGGCGTGGCCGGAGATCCCGGCGGCGTTCCGCCAGCTGGAGGCGCGCCTCAAGGAGCTGACGGCGCATCCGCCGAAGCCGGGGAGCGAGGGGTATTGGCAGCTGTGGGACGCAGAGGAGGGCACGTATCACGACAGCAACCTGCCGGTGGGAACCGGCGGCCCCGGTGCGGAGGTGTTCTACATCGACCTTGAGGGCAACTACCCCAATTATACCTGCCCGGTGGCGCTGG